>Ga0209639_1001340_pt1 | contig 25119 bp, 18 predicted proteins | sample EPASupsiteHSE605_FD_187268 | JGI IMG/M metagenome (GOLD analysis project Ga0209639, IMG submission 187268) | Bioremediated contaminated groundwater from EPA Superfund site, New Mexico - Sample HSE6-05 (SPAdes) (version 2) | ecosystem: Environmental > Aquatic > Deep subsurface > Groundwater >...
ACATTCCATATGTTCATCCCCCACCCGTTGTTTAAAGCTATTATGTTCTCAAATTATTTAAATTATAACATAATGGTTGTTAATTGGTATAGATTATGATTTACAGGGCTAGAATGAATGTAGCATCTAATGAGAAATAGTTTAATGTTTATAACTCATTTAATAATCCTGACTTAATCATACTGCCCGAGTTTGGAAAGATAAATATGTTCCAACTGGTTGTTTCTCATTTAACTCATTCAGTTGATAGTTATTTAACTTTGATAACTCATTAGTAAAATGTGGGGGTGAGAGTTTGAATTCAGAAGAAATAGTTCAAAATGCAATTGGAGAATTGAAAGAAGATTTTCGAAAGAATAAGAATTGTTTTTTTAATGAACATGATCTGCATCATGCATTTTTCTGTAAGTTATCTCAATTAGGGAACTTAGTGCGATCAGAATATCCAACTCGAAGACGATTCTTTACTGATAAAGAAGATTCTGATAGATATATCAGGGGAAAGCATTCATTTCCACCCCGAGGTGAAAATGTTCCTAAACGTTCCAGGAGAGGTCATTATGACTTTGCCATTCTAGGTGAAGATTTTTATTCTGAATTTAAAGGTCTAAGTGATCGGTTTGAACGATTATCCAGTAAAAACATTGACACCAATTTAGACCAGGAAGGCAAGAAATATGTGGATATTGTCATCCAATTCAAATATATAACCGGGAAATGTCAGCGTGATAATATTGAATTCGATATTTTCAAACTTAATGAAGCTGAAGAAGTTAGGAAAAAGATATTTTTAGTTTTCATCAGGAAAGGTGGAATGAGTCCCGAGAGATACCAAAAGATTATCAATTTCTTAAACAAGATGAAAGAAGAATCAAAAGAGGAGATAGAGATGGATGTTATCGAACATGAAGATGATCGGCAGGTTTTATTTTCTTAATTTTTTGGATTACATCTTATTAATTGGCCTTTAAGATGTTTTTAATGAACTGCAACAATAAATATCTTAATTCATTTCCTCTTCACCATTTTTCCCGGCGTCAGTGGAAATGCACCAACTAAGGTATTTGCTCATCTTCTATACTCTAAAAACTTCTGTTCATCATAAGGGTAATAAAACATAAGCCCCTTCTGTTTTTAATAGATGAATTCATAAGGAGAACACTTCTCCTACTTAAAGTTGGATTTCAACTCCTACAGGGCAATGGTCTGATCCCATGATTTCAGGACGGGTATAGGCTGATTTGATGTTATTTTTAAGATTACGAGTGGCGAAGAAGTGATCTAAACGCATTCCTAAATTTTTGTCTCGTAGATTGTACATATTACTCCACCAAGTATAGTGATGAGGGTCCTGGTTAAAGTCACGGAATGTATCTGTATACCCTTGGGCTATTAACCTATCAAGAAGTGCTCTTTCAACTTGTAGGAATCCTGGATTTTTGGATGCATTTTTAGGGTTAGCAAGATCTAATGGTTTATGAGCTATGTTATAATCTCCACAAATCAATACTTTTTTATCTAGAGATGATAATGATTCTGTTAGGTTTAAGAACCTTTCATAGAACATTAATTTGTGATGAAGCATTTTTGCTTGGATATTTTTATCTGAATTCGCACCACTAGGAAAATAAATGTTTAAAAGGATAAAATCATCATATTCTGCTTTTAGAATTCTGCCTTCTTCTTTATACTTCCCATCCCCAAAATTATCAATAACTCTTTTCGGCTTATTTTTAGAGTAAATAGCTACTCCACTGAAACCGGGGGTTACTGTTGAAGATGAATAATAGGAATAATAATCATTAAACCCTTTTAATGTTTCTTTTATTTGATCTTTGGTGGCTTTAATTTCTTGAAGACAAAAAATATCTGGGTTCTCATCTTGTAGCCAATCAAGGTGCCCATTTCTATATCGTGCTCTAAGCCCGTTCACGTTCCATGATAGAATGTTCATCGCCATATTTTTCTCCTAATTTAAGGTATAATAAGCTTCTTCTTACTCTTGGATTGTTAAAAAGTCATTAAATGATGATTCCTATTTATTATTTTTGATTATTTCTTTTAATTCACTAATTTCAGATTGCATTTTTTCGATTGACCCTTTTAATTCTTTTAATTCTTTTTTATCAGTTTCTTTGTTTTCTTCTTCCCTTTTTTCTATATACCAGTAAGCAATAGACGCTGTTAACATACCAAAAAAGATCAACCCAATAAGCATCATAAACATACTAATTGCTTTGCCTTCAGGAGTTACAGGAATGATATCAACTGATCCGGTGGTAGCTACCGTGGGCATAACATACCATAATGAATCCAATAAAGTAGTTACTTTGGGGTTCCTTCCTGCTTCTATCAAATAGAATATAATAGTTCCAGAAAAAATCGTGAAAACTAAGATTCCTAAACTTAGATGAAGATGAGTTTCCTTTATAAATTTGAAAAAATGGTGTAAACTCTTTCTAAATAGGGCAAAGATTCTTATTAATCTTATAAGTCTAAATAATCTAAATGCAAATAAGTATTGGGAAAATACAAATTCAAGAGGTAGCATTGCAATAATATCATACCAATGACTTTTGATGTATCCTTTTTTATCTTCTTCATGTCTAATTCTAAAAACAAATTCAACAAATAACACCAAACAAACGCATAAATCAAAATAAACAATGTACAAAACAGTTGTTGGGTCAAGATTGTAGAATGTGATTAATAATAGTAAAAAGGTATCAATGATGATTAAAACAATTATTACAGCATCAATAACAGGATGTAACTCTATTCGATTAATTTTTACCATTTTAAACCCTTATGAAGTATTGTATTTTTAGAGGTTCATTTTCACTAATTGATTTAGGTTTTCTGAATATTAAATTTTTAACTACAGTTATTATTAATTTTGAATCATAATATTGCCTTAAACCATAAATATTATTATTGTTCTATATAACATTATCATACTAATTAATCATGCATTGATAATGACCAATTCATTATGTACTAAAAAGGAGAAATGCACAGAGTCACAAAAAGAAGCCGCTGTACACTTCAAGGGACCTTTGTTAATTGTTGCAGGCCCTGGTGCAGGTAAAACAAGAGTCTTAGTTGAACGAGTAGCTTATTTGGTTAAAAATAAATCAGTTAATCCCGAGAATATCCTAGTGATAACTTTCACAGTAGTCTTTGGCTAAGCAAATAACAACTAAAACAGATTTATCTGGACGTATTAACGAAATGGTTAAGTTATATAATACAGATTGTTTAGTGATTAGGTTTTATAAATATGAGGTTAGTGAGATTTCTATAAAATCATACCAATTAATATTTCAATACCACATCATAAAATAGTACAATAGCCTTAAAGTTGTAAATTAATGGAGATTCTCATGCCAAAAAAATTATATTCTACCGATTTGGGCGAATATCACATTGGTAATTCCAAAAATATTCTTAAATCAAAAATCGGGCAACAATTAAAAGGTAAAGTCCAATTAATTTTAACATCTCCGCCTTTTCCTTTAAATCAAAAAAAGAGTTATGGGAATCTTAATGGTGACGAATATAAAAAATGGTTCTCGAGTCTAGCTAAGACATTTTCAGACTTATTAAAAGAAGATGGTTCGATAGTTATTGAATTAGGAAATTGTTGGGAACCAAATCATCCAATACAGTCCATTTTACATTTAGAATCATTTTTAAAATTTTTAAATAATCCTAAAGCTAATTTAAAATTATGTCAGGAGTTTATTTGTTATAATCCTTCCCGTCTACCATCTCCTGCTCAATGGGTTACAGTCAATAGAATTAGGACTGTTGACAGTTTCACACGGTTGTGGTGGATGTCAAAGTCAGATTATCCAAAAGCAGATAACACTAAAGTATTAAGGCCCTACAGTAAATCAATGAAAGCTTTATTAGCTCGTAAGAACTATAATTCCGGTAAAAGGCCCTCTGAACATAAAATTAGTGAAAAAGCATTTTTAAAGGATAATAAAGGGAGCATTATGCATAATGTTATCGAACTCGAACAAATAGATGATGAAAGAGACCCTCGATTGCCAAAAAATATGTTAAGTTTTGCAAATACTTCTTCTAATGACTTTTTTTCAAGTGAATGTCGTCAACGAGGAATTAAAATTCATCCTGCACGTATGCCATTGCCACTTGCGAGTTTTTTCATTGAATTTTTAACTGATCCTGGAGATATTGTATTTGATCCTTTTGCAGGAAGTAATACCACAGGATATTGTGCTGAAATATTGAATCGTAAATGGGTTTCCATGGAAATAATGGAAAAATACGGGGAACAATCTAGTATTCGTTTTGAAGATCCTATTTTAAAAAAATAGAATTTTTTGGGGAGGTATCAATGATGGAAACGAATGAAGAGGGAATAGAAGAAAAAATTGAGGAAACTGAAGAAGCATTATCGGGAATGGAAATATTAGAAAACATAAAAAAAGAAGAATATATGGCAGGGAGACCATATTATTTGGATTATGAAAAATCTAATGTTTTAATAACAGATAAATGGAAGGAAAATGTTGGGGGTGTACCTCAAGGCACTTTTTTATTAGCATTTTATGAGGAAGAAGATCAATTTATTGAAGCTTTATTATTGCGAGTTTTAAAGCCTACTAGGCTTCCTGCAGAAGATGAAGTTATTGGGGCTATTGTTGACTATTACAAAGATAGTAGAGAGACTAGTGGAAGTCAGTCTGAAATTGATGTGGTTACTAAAGTTGAATTAAGTTATTCTGGTTTAGAATGCCGTGTTTTAGGAACTTTTTATGAAGAAAATGGTAAGATCATTTTTGGATCTGATGTAGAAAATTTTTACAGCTCTTATCATTATAAAGTTTACAAACTCAAAGGCAAATCCTTAGAATATGTTGTTAATCAAGATATTCAGGATTTTAGACTAGGTAAAGTTCGATATAGTTCCAGTAGGCGATTCCAAAACTCTGAAGATGATGTTCCAGTTTATATTAATGCTAACGATTTCTTGGGAAATAGAACAGCGTTATTTGGAATGACGAGAACAGGAAAATCGAATACAGTTAAAAAAATCATTGAATCAACCGAAGAAATTAGTAAAAAATTCGAAACGCTTGAAAACGAACAGAAGGTTGGTCAAATAATTTTTGATATCGATGGTGAATACGCAAATCCAAATGAACAAGATGAGGGTACCGCTATCTTTGAAATGTATGATGATAGTTTGGTTGAAAGGTGGAGTACTATTATAAAAGATGGTTTTAAAGTAATGAAAACAAATTTTTATGAAGATATAGAGGGCGGATTTAATTTAATAAAAACTCACCTTTCGAATCCAAACGAAAGCGGTTATATTAAAAGTTTTTTAGCTGTGGATTTATCTGAGCCTGAAAATTATATGCTTCAAATGGCTGACAAATCACATGATGAACGAATTGCCACAATTGATTATGATCGGAAAAAAGCTATTTATCAATGTTGTTTAAAAAAAGCAGGTTTCTTAACTCCTAATGGCCTAAACACAGTCAAATTTTTTGGTGATCAGAATTATATCAATGACATCGTTTCGTCAACTATATTACCACATAATGGTATTACTTTTGATCAAGCCGAAACCTGGTTTACTAAGTTATACGAAGCTGCTGCCACAGATGATGGTAAAGCTGCATTAAAAAATTTTGAGGATGATAAAGGTTACAAATTTATAAATCATGATATTGAATCCATGTTAATATTCCTTACTGGAAAACCTAAACCCCAACAAAGACCACAGTATAATGGCCATGTTAAACTAAGGCCTTTAATATCACTACATTCACCAGATTCCATGAGATCCTTTGAAAAAGAGATAGTAACTGATTTAAGGAATGGAAAAATTATCATTGTTGACTTGTCCCAAGGAGATCCTCAAATCCAGAAGACATATTCTGAAAGGATTTGTATTGAAGTTTTCGCTGATTCCATGAAAAGATTTATTGAGAACAAATCTAACAATTTTATTCAGTTTTATTTCGAAGAGGCCCATAATTTATTCCCTAAAAAAGAAGATAAAGATTTGAATCAGATATATAATCGAATTGCTAAAGAGGGGGCTAAATTAAAATTAGGTCTTGTGTACGCTACCCAAGAAGCAAGTTCAATTAGTGGTAATATATTGAAAAATACTCAAAACTGGTTCGTTTCCCATTTGAATAACACCGATGAACTTAATGAAATACAAAAATACTATGATTTTTCCGATTTCGTTAATAATCTGCGAAAATTTAGTCCCACAGAAGATACCGGGTTTATAAGAATGAAAGTTCATTCCAACCCATTTATTGTTCCAGTTCAGATTGACGAGTTTAGAGTTGATCTTCAGACTTGGAATGATACTTCAGGTGAATAATATGGCATATAGTAAAAAAGGTAGACGGGCGTTTGAATACGCCAATAAAGCTGCCCATAGTCATATAATTAGTGATGATGTTGTTAAAGATTTTTTAAGAAATTGTAAGTTACCAAAAAGATCTCAAGATGTCACTATTAATGAAGAAGATATTGAATCTTTTGACAATGCTGAAGAAATTATCGAAAACAATCCTATTGAAAATGTTGTTGTGATCGACGGAAGTTTTTCTACCGTACCGGTGTATGAAAAATTTCCTTCTTCTGAATTTACATTTTTTCAATTTGGAGCGTTAAGATTTAGTCTATTGGATTTAATAGAAATTTCTGATCAACATTTTATCGGACCTGAAGATATTTCTAGTCTTAAAGAGGAATTTGGACGCATAAAAATAGCAGTTCCAACCAAAAATATAACTTATAAAAACGAATATTCGCTCCTTAGCTCCGTTCGAAAAGCAATTTTTGAGTTTTTCCTAGCGGATGTAACATACGAATTTTTTAACGACCGTGTGACTGAAAAATTTATTGACACATTTCAATGGTTAATTTTTGAAGAATACAAAACACCTTCTTCTCCTTCATATAAATTGGGAAGTTGTCCAAATTGTAAACAATCAAATATTGAATTTTTAAAAAGTAGTCTGGTAAATTATACATTCAAATGTCCTTATTGTAATGAAGAAATATACTTAACTGACGTTTTAAGACTTCATGAACTTGTCGATGAAGATTTAGGAGCTAACGGGATAATATTTATGCTATTAAGAACATTAGAACAACTTTTGCTTGTTTTGATTATAAAAATCATTTTAAATACACAACCTGATTTGTTAAATAAAACCTTATTTATTCAAGATGGTCCTTTAGCATTATTTGGACAAACTGCTAAACTATATGCATCAATGGAAAAATTAGTTAAATTCTTATTTGAAAACCATAACCTTTTTTTAATAGGTTTGGAGAAAAATGGGACCTTTGCTGAACATGCCGAAGAAATATCTTCAAAATTAAAACCTAGAGATATTTTAATTTTAGATACAAAATACATTTATACTTACATTAAAAATGGAGATCCTTCTACTTCAGAACCTTTTGGCCGGAGTACTTATTATGGGAATAAGATAATTTTCAAATCTAAAGATAAAAAAGTATACGTTGCGACATTGCCTATGAAAGAGAATCTCTTGAACCCTAGAAAATCCGATTTTAAGAATTTAGACATAATCCTTGCAAATATTGAGTATTTGAAATGTGAATTATATGATGATGCAATATTACCTATTGTTCTCGTTAATAGGATTGTTTCATTATCTGATAGGCCTGGTTCTGCTATTTTAGGTAAATTTGCAAAAAGGGAGATAGGTAATTGATTTTTTAGTCATAATTTAGGGGAGGGTTTTTGTTGGTTTCCAGTGATGAGATTAACAGGAGATTGAGGTCAAGAAGATTATCTGAAGTAAATGATGAGGATAAAGATAATTATTTGATATGTGAATCTTGTAAGGGGTACTATAAACTCCAAAACGGGGAATCACCTGAAGATTTCATTAGTGAATGTGATTGTGGTGGGAATTTAATATATTCAACAAGTCTTGAGCCTATTTCAGAACAAGAAACCCTAAAGTGCCCTAATTGTGGAACTGAAAATCTGACTTTTGCTAATTTTTGTCAAGAGTGTGGAATAAAAATAATTGACGAAAAAATCATTATTAATACTGCTAAAACAGAAAATAAAATTCATTTTGTAGATGAAAAAGGTTTTAGCATACAAGTTGATAGGAATTTAACAGGAATCGAATTGGAAAAGACTGGCAAAGTTGATGAAGCCATTAAACTTTATGAGATGAATATAAATGAAAATTTTGAGGGTAACCATCCTTATGATCGCCTAGCTATTATTTATCGTAGACGAAAACAATATAATGATGAGATTAGGGTTTTGGAAAAAGCAATTGAAGTATTTGATTATGTAGTCTCAATCGGTAGACAAGACGGACCACCAAAATTGCAAAGATTTAAAGAACGATTAATCAAAGCCAGAAAACTGCAGGCTACCCATTAACTAAGATGACAATATTAATAATATACTCGAATGAATGATATGCCAAACGATTTTTTTAAGCCAGATTTTATCAGAGAAGGAAAAATCTAATTGATATTCTTAAAAAAATCCTATTTTAAAGATTAGTTTGATGGAAATGGAATCAAGATTTAAGTCTTATTTAAAAGAAAATTTTATACATTATGCTAAGTTATTAAACCAACTTTTTTAGATAGTTAATGTTATTTCCATTTAATACCGATTCTTTTGAAATTAAAGATTTCATATCTTCTTTTTTACATTTTCTTCTTTGAAATTTATTTTATAACTCCCCCAGAATAATCCATTTTTTATCAAATAAAATTTCCATATAATTCCATTAGTGATGCATACCTTTCATCAGGTTTTTTGCCTTGGTTTTTTCCTCTTCCTTTCAAAAAAAGATTAATAGATTCCTCGATATTCATAGTTGTCCCTCAAATCTATCTAAATAATGCTTATTAAATACGCTTCATAAAAGGTGCAGAATCGATAAGAGCCAACTTATTTTCTTTTAATACTTTTAAAAGTCCTTCTTGATCATATAATATTTCCATTTTAAGCTTAGCTTGATCTTCATATGGTAACTGGTAAATAAATTTATTTTTTATGAATTTCTCTGTTCTTTCATGGATTAAATTATAAATTTCGGGGTCTTCAAAAGTTTTTTCAATGGAGGATATTGATTCAAGGATATTATTGAAGTTTAAATGACCATTATATTTAAAAGATGAATAATAAGGAGTATTCACCGTATTATATAGATCATAATCAAGACTTAGAATAGTTGATAACAATGCATTAGCTTTCATTCCTGCAAAAGTATAAATATAAACTTTATGTTCCTTTGAATTGAATTCAACAGGTATAATACCATTCTTAAATCCAGCATCACTGGCAGATTCAACAAGTTCTAAAACATTTTTTCTGGCGTAATCATCAAAATAACTTTGTTGGGAGGAGTCATCTAAATAACTTAAAATTTTTTCATCACCTAAAAAGATTTTATAAATTCTTCTAGTAATTAAATAGTCAAGAATTCCTCCTTCAGAGACCCACTGGGGTATATCTCCTTTTTTTTGTTTATCCTTTTTGACTTTAACGACAAATCTTTTATGATCTATTTCTTTCACTTTCCAAGGTAAACCGCCTAAAATAAAGCTTTTGCCAGGTTTTAGGAATAATATGACAAAGGAAGAGTCAAGGCTACCTATATTTTTTACTCCTTCTTTAACTTTAAATTCATAATTTGGACAGAAAACCGTATAAAAATCTAGAAAATTACGTTTACCGTATTTTTTCTCGAAATTATATCCTAAACTTAGATAACAATCTTTATAATCAACAAACCCTTTTTCTTCCATAGTTTCAATGATAGATTTAAAATCATTTTTCTCGATGTTAGAAAAGACGAAACTGTCTTCTAGGCTATTGAATAATTTTTTTTGTTTTATTCGCCCATGTTCAAAAATTGTGCTTAAAATTTGATGGAAGTAAATGTCTTTAGGTTTTTCAGGGATTGCAATGTTTTCAATATGTCCTTCCTTAGTTAAAGAGATTTCTGCAAGTGAAATTAATATGTCAGCATAAGTAAACTTTCCATTCTCATAAAAAATTATTGTTCGGGGGTTAGTATCTTTTCTACGTCTACTTCGACCAATTCTTTGCAAGAAAGAACTAACGTTGTGTGGAGGATGTATTTGAACCACAATATCAATATTACCAATATCTATACCTAATTCGAGAGTACTAGTGCTGATCATAAACCCATCATTATACTCTTTAAATTTCTTTTCACTCTCTTCCCTGCGTTCTTTATCGATAGAAGAATGATGTACATATATATTTTTAAGTTTAAGGGTTCTTTTTAATATATGGTAATATTTTTCAGCATCTTTTCGTGATTGGACAAAAATTAATAGTTTTTTGTTTTTGTATTTTGATAAAACCTTACAAATATCTATTTCAGAGCCACATAATACTTTATATTGAAATTCTTTTCGAGAACTGTCACTAACAATTTTAGCTGGTTTCTGTGGATTTAACCATTTTGAAACAAGTTCAGGATTACCAACAGTAGCTGATAAACCCACTATAGTAAAGGAGTGTTGTGAAAAATGTCTTATACGATTTAAAAGTGAATTAAGTTGCGTACCTCTATCAGATTCAACAAAATAATGAATTTCATCAACAATAATATATTTAACATTTTTAAATATTCTGGTTTTTTCCTCAAAAGATTTATTCATAAAAATAACTTCAAGGGATTCGGGTGTAATCAATAAAAAATCTGTAGGTTTTTTAAGAAATGCATGTTTTTTTGAAGGTGTAACATCTCCATGCCATTTAGTAACCTCTAAATTAAAATAATCACACCAATTTTCAATTCTTTCGTTCATATCATTAATCAAAGCTTTCAAAGGTGAGACATAAATTACACTAAGAGGTTCAAGATTATTACTTAAAATATCATCAAAAAGGGGAATTAACACCGCTTCAGTTTTTCCTGAAGCTGTAGGTGCAATTACTAAAGTATCATTATTTTCTTTGATTGTTGGAATAGCGATTTCTTGAATAGGATTAAGTTTTTCCCATTTTTGATAACGAATGAATTCTTTTAGCCGATTATTCAGCAGTTCAATTGCTGAAGTACTTTTACCAGTCATCTTCATCAATTTCTTGTTCTTCTTCTTGTTTGAATAACTCTAATATTGATTCATTACTATTCAATTCTTGAGAATTTTGCTGAACAGTATCTAAAACTCCTAAAAATGCCTGAATAAAGTCACGAGGTCTCACTTCACCAAATAATTCTGCATTAAGCTCATGAATATTAACTATATCACCTAGAATAGGTCTAATTCTTTCAGTACCATTCCAATTATATACTTGTTCATGAATTAACATCAAACGTTCAGCTAATTCAGTGAGTTCTTCTTTTTGGAAACCTTCAAGTTTGATCACAGGTTTTCTCATGTCCGGATGATTATTATCATGAATGCGTTCGTCAATTCTTTCATTAAGAGGGATATGTGATGGAGTACCTTTTCTCAAATCATCAAAAAAATCTGTTGTTCCAGCAAAGATAAATAACGTATTTTTAAGAATATTTTCAGTACAATCATCGTAAATCCTGCGGATATAATCGTATGAAACGTCTCGAATTTTTTTAGTATGTAATGACAATATATGTTCAGCTTCATCAATTAATACAATTAATCCAGAGTACCCTATTGATTTTACAAATGCTGCAAGTGCTTCTATAAATTTAAATGCATTTTCACGATCAACATCTCCTTTAACCCCAAATTTTCTTTTATAAGTATATGGTATGTTAGAGTCTCCTCGTAGCCATGCTTGAGCATAGTTAGCTGTTTCATGATCTCCTGAATTAGTAGCATCATAATAATTTTCTATTGCAGCAACAAATGAATTGGAATAAGAACGTGCACTTTCTAACTCTGAACGCATATTATCCTTAATGATCGAATTTTGCTTAAATGGGTCATTAGTTTGTTGATATGCCATCATCTTAAGATGAGTAATCCATTTTTCAATAATATGATCTAGAGAAGTTCCAGTTTTGCATCGCAAATTCTTTACTATATTCCTATATACAATTTCAATCTTGTTAAAGGGTATATTGCCACCAAGAGTAACTTTAGAAACAACAAAATCCTTTTTATATGCCATTTCTTCAATATATTTCAAAAAGAATGATTTACCCGAACCAAAATCCCCTTTAATAAATCTAGTAATAGCTTTGCCTTCATCTACCTTTTGAAGCAAATATTGGAATTCTGCGATTTCTTTTTCACGTCCAATACATAGTTCATATGCTCCTACTGGTGGTACGCCCCCATTTTTTAAGGCCATCATTAAATCTTCATAATCCATCAAAACCACCTATTCCAAACTTATATAACTAAATATTAGTTTTTTACCTAGCCTATTGTATAAAATTACAGATCTATCAGGGTCACGAGAACGATTATGCTTAAAATTAAGCTTCCAAGCATTATGTGAGTAAAAGTCTTCAAGTTCCTCGAGATCTTTATATATGCCATGTTCTAAGAGGAATTTTCTCAACATTTTTAGGAAAATTTTAATTTCGAGCTGATTTTTCGTTTCAATTTCTTTAATTACTTTATATAAACCCTGCATTGAATTTAAAATAAACTCATCAAGCTTGAAAGAAATTTCATCATAATTATACGGATAATTTTTGGTTATAACAGCTTTAGAAAGAATTTTATTAAAATCTTCCTCTTCAATCTCCCTGTATTCTAATTTTAGATAATTTAAAGGATATTTTTTATTTTTTATAAAATTTAAATCATTATAAAGTTCTTTTGCTACAACAGGATTAACAAAATATTTCATTCCTTTTAATTTTAATTTTTTAGGGGATTGATATTTGTTATAACATTTTTTATTATCTTCAAAAGTATTTTCAACCATAGTATAACAAATAAAACTAGTGAATGGATGTTTATCAATGTATAATGTTGTAAAAAGAACTATTTTGTCATTGGGTGCAATTGAATTAAATGTTTTATTAGTAGAACTTTCTGAACCTAAAATTTTATAATGGTCTAATTGCATTAAAAGATCTTTATCAAATTTATGAATCCAATACTTAGTTTCATTCACAGAACTTTTTTCTTCAATCAATTTTTCTTGAATTATGTTCCTTCCCCCGCAATGCCAATTATTACAATACGTCTTTGTGTTTACTTTATATTACATAAACATATAGATATGTGTAGACAATATTACTCTTAAATGTGTAGGTACTCAAGTGGATGAGAGATTTATATGGGCCTTACAGTTTTAGACAATCAATTCCGGATCAAAATAGCCAATGATGATTTTTTAAGTGTTCTCCTTAAACCTTCTGTTAAATTTAAAAAAGGAAAAGTCCTTTTTCAAATTTTCAAAGATAAAAAATTAGAATATTTTTATAGTACAACTGATATTCACGTTTTAAAGAATTTGGGCTTTTGGTTTTCTCATATTACATATGAAAACAGATCACTCTTTGTTTTTGGTAATGGAGAACCAAAAAAAACTGGTCCAAATATTCCAATCTGTAATGTTGACTTTTTAATTTTGGGCAATAATAGGAACAGTTCTGCTGTATTTGCTCAAGATGAACATGGGAATGTATCTGCCTTATACCGGGTTAATCCAGATAATTTATCTTTAAGATCGTTTGAACTGGAGTTTGGAGGAGACTGGATAAGTGCCCAAGAGGATGGAAGGAATAACTATTTTATTTTAATGGGTAACTTGAATCAAAACTTTTTAGAAACATTTAAGGAATTCTTAATTGAATTTGAAAGTATATCTAATTTAAAAGAGGAACCTTCTAAAGAAGATCAAAATACTTTAACCGGACAAAAGGATTCAAAATCATGTTTGATGTGTGGAAATATAATTGAATCAGTTAAATCGGATTATATTGAGGTTCTAAAAAGTTTTGATATAGATAATTCTAGTTATTGTGTAACTTGCTTAGAAAAAATTGCAGCTGTTTATGCCCTGAAAAAAATACAAAAGAAAATAAACTTGAATGTGTTTAATAAAAGATCTCTTCTTGAAAGAGTGGAAGATAATGTCCTTTTTGAATCATATTTAAGTTTACTATTAAAATTAGGGTATTTAAAGGAAATACAAAAAGATTTGTTAGTATTAGATAAAAAAGAAGATATCGATACGTTAATTAATGAATATGAAGAAAAATGTGAAATCGCTTCTGAACCTATCCAAGAGCCTAAAAAATGTTCAAAATGCGGTGTTGTTTTATCTAAAAAAAATTCTTACAAATCTGATTCCATACCTAACAGCTTATCTAAAATGTGTAAAGATTGTTCTCGAAAAATTTATGCTGTCAAAGCATTGAACCACTTGGAGGAATATGTAGATCCAGGGGTTCCTTTCAATAAAGATGATCTTCTAAAGCAAGTTGATAGTAAAACCCGGTTTTTGGACTACATCTGGACTTTAGAAGAATTTGATTTATTAGAAACAGACGAAGGAACCAATTTTTACTTCTTAAAGCCTGAAGAAGATTTAATCAAGTTTAAAGAAAAATATGGGGATGGAATTGAAGAAACTAAAACTGTTTCAAGAGATTCCTCAAAAACTGAAGAAAAAAAATCAGTTAAAAAAATTACTAAAGAGTGTGAAATTTGTAAAAAAGTTTTACCCATTTCAAAATATTATACAGATCCTACAAGTGAAGATGGGTTCATGTCTAAATGTAAGGATTGTTCAGGGAAGTCTTATGCTGCAAAAGCTTTATCTGAGTTTAAAAAATATGTTGATCCAGAAATCGAATTTCATAAAGAAGATTTATTAAATCAGACTGATAATAGAACTCAGTTTTTAGATTATTTCTGGAAACTTCAGGAATTTGATTTTATTAAACATAATGAAAAAGCTGACACTTATATCCTGACTCCAGATAACAAAATAAACTCGTTTATTCAACAATATGGCGATCAAATTAAGTCGCAGATTGCTGAAAAAGAAGAGATCACACCAGAAAAGAAAATTGTTAAGAAATGCAAGACTTGTGAGAAACTTCTACCCACATCTAAATTTTATAAATCTTCAGAATCTAAAGATGGATACACTGAAAACTGTAAGAAATGTTCAGATAACATTAATGCCGCTAATATATTATCCGAAATTGGAAAATATATCGGAATTGGTAATTCTTTTAGTAAAAAGGAACTATCAGAGCAACTTGGTAATCCAACTAAAGTAGATTATTATATATGGATTCTGCAAGAGCATGATTTAATCTATCATAACCAAAAAAATGACACTTATGTAATAGAAGAGAGATCAAATTATCAAATTTATGAGAATATATTGAAAAAATTAAGGATTACAACGAGTTCTAATGATTTCTCTGATTCAACTGATTTGAAATCAACTGATATTAAAGAAAAGTTAGTAATTAAAGAAATTATTCATTGTTCTAAATCTATTGAAGTTTTAGATAAAAAAAATCTCATATTAATGGGATTGGTGTCAAAAAATAAGTTATACTCAATTTTAGAGGAACTTCAAGATATTATAATATTGAATATGGTAAACATGTCTTTTAATAAAAAAGATGGAGATTTAATAAAGTTTATTTTAGAATTAGAGATAAAAAATAGTTCTTTTGGAAAAACCATGAAATTATTGGAAGAGAACGATTGGAAAATGTGTTAAATGAAAGTTCATAATCCAACAAATTGAAGAACTTCATCTACTTTTTCTTCTAATATCTCAGATGATTTATCATAACATTCTTCTACTACTTTTTCTAAATCTTTTGACCCTTCCCAATATTTCTCTAAATAAGAATAGTCGTAAGCTTCTGCAAGATTTTTAATCACATATGAAGTAATGTAAATGTCATCAATATATCCATAAGGTCCATAAACTTGTTCTGGAATCACATCTAGGGGAACAACATAGTAAGCGATTGCAGCACTAATTTTTAATCTATGTTCTGGACTTATTTCACTTTTGATTAGTAAATCATTTAATAATTTAAAAAGTTGGGGGCCATGATCGATGAACGAAGCATATTTTCCTTGGTAAGATTCTAAATTATTGGATAACACATCGTAATAATCTTGGAATTCAGGTTCCATTTTTAACACCTATAAATTTTCTTAATTCTTAATATTATTTCTTAATTTATGTTAAATAAAATTTGGGTTTATCTTAGTAAATGTTTAGTTCAACCTTTGTTTTCCCTATCCTTTAAAAACCTGTTAATCTTTTTTTGTTATCCCTGATAACAACCATTTTTGATAAAATGATAATTTTAATAATCACTTCCTCCTAATTAAAAATATTGTACATCTTCATGATTATTGCTATTACTAAGTGAAATCTAATTATAAATAGAAAGATTTAAGTTTACTCTCTAGAATCTAGTTAATAGAAGACTATTAATATTTAAGGTGATTAACGTGGCTATTTCGAATAAAGACATCCAAAAACAGTTTAACGTACTGCGAAAAAACCTTTTAGACCTCAGCATGCGTAATCAACTTCTGAATTTTAAGCCACGCAAGACAGTTATTGAAGTTATAGATGAAATCTCAACAGAAATATATGAAATTCTTGTATTAAAAGAACAAAAAATGGAGTTTCTTCCCATAGAAAAGGAAGAAGAAGATTTAGATGAAGCTGAGGAAAAGGAAGATGTTCAGTCAAAATTGACTGAAGAGGAAAGTGATTTACTATGGGAACTTCCACCACCTGATGTGGAAGTTGATGATCGACATAAAGACAATTTCCTTCAGACTGAACTGAATTCAAAAGAACTTCAAAAACAATTGTTCAGAATTAACCAGCAAGCAAACTCTGTTTTTGAGGAACAAGGTTATAATATACTTTATTTAGCCCTCGGAGTATTAGAATGGAGTGAATCATCTCACTCCAATAAAATGTATAAAGCTCCCTTAATTTTAATCCCGGTTCAGATGCAACGTGAGGGTGTAAAACGTTCCTTTAAGATCAACTATAATTATGATGATATTCTTACCAACATTTCTCTGAAAGCTAAATTGAATGATCAGGGCATCCAGTTACCTGACTTTGAAATGCCAGAAGATAAAAGTGGTATTTATGACTATTTCGAGAAAGTTAAAGATTTAACTGCCCACATGAATGATTGGAATGTTTCTAACAATATTTATCTTAGTTTTTTTAGTTTCTCTAAATTTGTCATGTATCAGGACCTGGATCTAGAAAACTGGCCTGAAGAATTCTCATTCCATGATAGTCCTATAATCAACGAACTCTTCAATCCTTCCGAATACAATAGCGAAACAGTTTTTGATCCAGACTCTGTAGATGATGCACTTAGTTTCAAAAACACTTACACGGTTCTGGATGCTGATTCATCCCAAATAGCTGTAATTGAAGATGCAAAGACCAGTAAAAATTTAGTGGTGGAGGGACCTCCTGGAACCGGTAAATCTCAGACTATTGTTAATCTCATAGCTGAATTAATGGCATCTGGAAAAACCGTACTATTTGTCAGTGAAAAAATGGCTGCTCTTGAAGTTGTTAAAAGCCGTTTAGATAGCATTGGTCTTGGTAGATTCTGTTTAGAACTTCATAGTAAACATTCAAATAAGAAAAAGGTTTTGGATGAATTAAAAAGGACCTTAAAAAATTCAGAATCAGGATCATATTTTAATGATGACAAGTTCGATGAACTGGATAACATTAAACTAGATCTCAATGATTATGCTCGTAGGATTCACCAACCATTTGGGAAGATGAAATTCACCCCATACTATCTTTATGGGATGAAAGAAGAGGCAATAGTACATTTTGAATCTAAAGAAAAAGAAATCCCAATAATAAACATTGAGAATTATTTATCCTACAACTACGATGACTGGAAAGAGGCTTTGAATAAATTAAATGACATGTCAGAACTTTTGAAAGTCATCCAACCTATTTTAAAACATCCATGGAGATTTTGCCACCCTGAAACCATTATTCCAACAGATATGCAGGAAATTAAAAGTTTACTTGGGGAAATTATTCTTAATATTGACCAAATCCAGCAAAAAACTCAGGATATTTCTAATGAAATGGGCATTTCACTACCCTTCAACTTAGAAGAGATAGATGAAGAACTTAAGATATCTACTATTCTAACTGAACGAGTAGTTGAGGCTGAAGTTTTAAATAACCCTGAATGGGATTTTAATAGTAAAAACACAATTCTAATCATTTCAAATCTAGAAGAATACCGCAAAAAACAACCATTCCTTGCTAAATTCAATGATGATATTTTAGATAAAGATATTAACAGCATTCTAGAACATTTCAAAGGATTTTCTGAAAAAAAATTAAGAATCATCAGTGGAGATTACCGGAAGACCAAAAAAACAATTGAATCTTTCTACAACAAAAAACCTGTAACTAATGATGATGGACTTATAACTGATTTAAATGAATTAATCATATGCCAGGATTTAAGAAATGTTATTCAAGAATCAAAAGACAATGCTATGGCTCTTTTTGGTTCTGAATGGATAAATGAAAATACAGATCCTGAAAACCTTAAAAAACTATCGCAATGGCTATTACAATTTAGAATACTCCTCAATGAAAATAAAATAAATGCAAAAGCCATAGAAGTTGTTAGTAAAGGCATTGATCCATCAATCGTCAAAACCAATGTTAACAACATCCAAACTGACATAGACCTGTTCCTCCAGAAATTCAATAATCTTTACACTTACCTTAAACTGGAGACAACATTAATATTTGAAACTGACTTAAATTATGTACAATTAGACAAGATAAAAACTCAAATGGGAATTTATCAATCTAATTTAGAATCATTAACGAAATGGTCTCATTTTTTACATCAAAAAGAAGAATTACCACCAATCTCTTTAGCATTGAAAGACCTCATTGACAATGATGAGATTGACCCTGATGATCTTATACCTATACTTAAAGGTAACATGGCGGACTCCCTTTTAAAAGAAGTATTCCAGGAAAAACCTGAATTAAGAAATTTCATGGCAGATTTACATGAGAATAAAATTAAAAAGTTTACTAACCTGGACCTCGATTTGTTAAGATCAAATCGTACTAGGATTAGTCAGAAGATTTTGGCAAATAAACCAGTTCCTTATGCCAGTTCTGCCAACTCCGAAATGGGAATTCTACAAAAGGAATTTCAGAGAAAAAGAAGACACATGCCCATCAGGAAGCTTTTAACATACGCTGGAGGACTTATACAAACGATTAAACCCTGCTTCATGATGAGCCCCCTATCCATTGCCCAATTCATCGAACCTGAGGCTGTTTCCAATCTCATCTTTGATGTAGTAATTTTTGACGAGGCAAGTCAAGTTAAACCAGAAGATGCCCTGGGAGCCTTCTTAAGAGGAAAACAAATCATAGTAATGGGAGACACCAAACAACTCCCACCAACTTCATTTTTTGATATCATGGTCCAAACTTCTGAAGAAACTGTTGATTATGATATGGAAGCTTTAGAAGATATGGAAAGTGTATTGCACCTTTGCAAACTTAGTTTCCCTACAAAAACATTAAGATGGCATTACAGGAGTAGACATGAATCCTTGATTGCTGTTTCAAACCAGGAATTCTATGATAATTATCTCTTTATTTACCCATCACCACATTACGATTCTGATGCACTCGGATTGCAATTTGTGCATGTTGAAGATGGAATTTATGATAAAGGTGCCAGTTCAATTAATCTAGAAGAAGCGAAAGCCGTTGTAAACGCTGCATTCAAACACTACAAGAAATATGGATATAATAAGAGTCTGGGAATTGCAACTTTTAACACTAGGCAACAACAGGCAATATTTGAAATTTTGGAAATTGAATTAAAGCGAAACCCAAATATGGAAGAATATTTTAGTAGCACCAACAAGGAACATTTCTTTGTCAAAAACCTGGAAACTATTCAGGGAGATGAAAGAGACGTTATAATGATTAGTGTTGGTTTTGGATTTGACGCTGACCATAAATTAAGCCAAAACTTTGGCCCATTAAATAGAGAAGGTGGAGAAAGAAGACTCAACGTTCTGGTAACCCGAGCTAAAGAAAAGTGTGTAGTATTTTCCAATTTCAAATATTCTGATTTGAGAGTTGGACCTGAATCACCTAAAGGCTTAAGATCCCTTAAAGTTTTTATGGAATATGCTGAAACCCGTAAATTAGTACAAATCCAAAAAACAGGGGAAGATTTTGATTCACCATTTGAAGAATCAGTTTATACCATGCTTAAAAGCTTTAATTACGAAGTCGAAAAACAGGTCGGCTGTGCAGGATACAGGATTGATCTGGCCGTGGTTGATCCCGCATCACCTGGAAAATATCTTTTAGGAATTGAATGTGATGGAGCAACCTATCACAGCTCACCCGTTGCTAGAGATAGGGATAGACTTCGCCAGCAAATCTTGGAAGGTCTTGGTTGGAATATATATCGAATATGGTCCACTGACTGGTATAAAAATCGATCTGACAGTCTAAAACGTTTATTAAAGGCTATTGAAGAATCCAAAAAACCAAAATCTGTGATCAGCGAAAAAGAAGAAGATAAAGTGATTCATGAACCAAAAATTGAAGTAGAAGATTACGAATTCTCTGAAGCTATGATAAAATCTCCAGAGATTACTGAATTTGAGGCCACTGAAAGTTTAGAAGATTTAATCCCTCCCTATGAAATCTGCCGTGATCTTGCAATATCCAAAAATTGTGAAATTCATGAAAAACCCATCCAAGAATTAGCTGCAGTAGTAAATCAGATTGTTGAATTTGAAGGACCAATCCATATCGACGAAGTTGTAAGACGGATCAGAACTTATTGGGGGCTCAAACGAGCAGGTAGGAGAATAAAAGAAGTTGTAACGGACGCTTCAGTGCATTCCCAACGAAATGGTGATATATTCATGAAGAGTGATTTCCTTTACTATACTAATTCTGGAATAATTGTTAGAAGGAGAGTTAAAGATCCGGCTCCTAAGATTGATCTTATTAGCTATGAAGAGATTCAAATGGCCATGATGATGGTTATAAAGAAACAATATGCTACTGAAGGGGATGAATTAATCACACAAGTATCCAGATTATTTGGGTTTAAATCCACACGTAGTAACACATATAATAAGATCAATTCGGTTTTATTGAATGCTTTGGATAGTGGTGAGCTGGTTAAAATGCCTAACGGGATGATTAAGATTCCTAAGTAGAATATTAAGTTCTATTAATCATCAGATTCAATATCTATACAAATGTTCTATAAATTATTTGGAGAGGTAATTATGGGTTATTTAGTCTGTGAAGAATGTGGAGGTTACTATGAGCTCCAGCCAGGGGAGTCACCAGAAGATTTCACCAACGAATGCAATTGTGGTGGGAACTTAAAATATATAGCTGAAATTGATAACATTGCTTGCCCTTCATGTGGTACTTTAAACCCTAAGTATGCTGTTTTTTGTTCTGAATGCGGCTATAACTTGCAATCAGACCAGTCAGCAAATTTTAAAACTGATGAAATTAAATTTTCTAAGGAATTTGATTTGAATATAGAAGAAATACTTGAAGATTGGGAAGTTTTCCATGCTTTAAGGGAGATCATTGCTAACGCTTTAGATGAACAAGTTCTGACAAATTCTAAAGATATTAAAATTTACAAAGATTCTCATGGTCTGTATCATATATCTGATTTTGGAAGGGGCCTAAAATATGATCATTTAACTCAAAAAGAGAATGATGAAAAATTAAATAATCCTGATGTGATTGGTAAATTTGGAATTGGATTAAAAGATGCTTTGGCTACTTTTGACAGGAAAGGAGTTAAAGTATTAATTAAGTCAAAACATGGTGATATTAAACTTGGAAAATCCCATAAACACGGTTTTGATGATTTAACCACATTACATGCATACATATCTAATCCCTCATCATCACATTTTGTTGGCACTGAATTTATCTTAGAAGGTGTCACTGATGATGATATGAGGAAAGCTAAGGATTTGTTTCTAAAATTCTCTTCGGAAAGAGTTATTGAAAAAACTAAATATGGGGATCTTTTAGAGAAAAAAGGTAATTCTGGTTACATTTACATTAGTGGTGTCAAGGTTGCAGAAGAAGAAAATTTCTTATTAAGTTATAACATCACCGCACTCACTAAAAAGATAAATAAAGCACTTAATAGGGAAAGAAGTAATGTTGGCCGCACAGCATACTCTGATAGGGTAAAATCAATTCTTTTAGATAGTTCTAAGAAGGAGGTTGCTGAGATACTTGTAAATGATCTTAAACATTATTCAACCGGTCAGATGCATGATGAACTCAAATGGATAGATGTGCAGGAACATGCCAGTAAACTTCTAAATGCCAAGGAAGAGGTAATTTTCCTCACCTCAGAAGAGTTAGTTAATGATCCAGATATGGTTGAAAAGGCAAAAACTGGCGGATATAATATCATATCCATTCCAGAGAATTTGAAACAAAAATTAAATAACAGTACAGATGTGAATGGCGAAAAAATCCGAGATTTAGGTCAATTTTATAATGAGTACAAAGAGAGTTTTGAATACAAATTTATTAATCCTAATAGTTTAAATACACAAGAAAAACTGGTTTGGGCAAAAACAGAAAAAATTTTAGACCTAGTTGGTGGTATGCATCATAATGTAAAGGAAATTAAAATTTCAGAAACAATGCAAAAAGATTATACAACTTTCCAGGAAGCCGGAGGTCTCTGGGATAGTTCAATGGGTAGAATAATAATAAAAAGAAGTGAATTAAACAGTTTAGAGAGTTATGCTGGTGTTTTACTTCATGAAGTTTGCCATGCTAAAAGTGGGGCAGCTGATGTAACTAGGGATTTTGAAAAAGCATTATCAGATTTATTAGGTCTTTTAGCTTCAAAAAATTTGAAAAAATAATAATTTTATGAAAATCTCGATTAACTTTAAGTTAAATGGGATTTATTTTTCGCCACAACTCACTCAAAAATTAGAACCTTTAACTACGTGTCACTTTAAGAATAATCATATGTCCCAATATCTATTCTTCAGTTGTATATATCTACAACACCTTTTTTTTGAAACATTTTCCGTCTAACGTAATGTTTTTTACAATACATCCCATACATAATGTAATTAACAATACATAATATGAATCACAATAGTAATTAAGTATTGTATTTTACAATATATAATGTTTTTTAGATTATACAGAAGTTAAAGAGATTTTATTCATCACGCTGTGGAATAGGGTTTGAGTTAGAAGTTTAAACTAATTTCCGTTAAAGCATTATTAACGATCTTTATCATTATTAGTGCATATCACTGATTATGGTGATAAATTTTCATCATATGTGCAGTGTTGACTGGGCTAAACCCCTCAAATCGGATAGAACTGACTTTATTCATTATATTTTTTGTTAAATCGAATTTTATCCTTAGAAAGACTATCTATAAATACTAATTTTTATTAATGAGTTGCCTCTTACTAAAAATATTCATTTAAATTATGATTATTGCCCCCAATTAGTAATAAAGGTTGTGTAAAATGTCATACCTGGTCTGCTATAAATGTGATGTGTACTACGAAGTGGAAACTGAAGAAGAAGTCAGGGAGTTAACCCATTGTGAATGTGGTGAGGAACTAATTTATTTTGAAAATTTAGAAGACTCATACAACGATGTTAACCAGGAATCTCTTTATGAAACTTTAAATGAGGCCGATGGGGCATATATAGATCTCGAAGAAGCCCGTGATGAACATATGGCACCCGGTGATATGGGTAATCAGCAGGTGCGGGAGATCATATCCATTGGAACCACTTTCACCGAGAAAAAGGCATCTCAATATCAAAAAATCCAGCAAAACGGAGAAATATTAACCTATACCGGTGTTATACTGTTTATAATATCACTCTTTGCCATCTTCCTTACACTAAACTTTCTCTATGCCCTGTTAACCCTGGCCGGTGTATTCCTGGGTGTCTACGGTAACTCCCTAACCACCGAGAGCAAAAAAGATGGTTACAGCTGGAAAAAGGGATTGGAAGGAGAAAAACTGGTTGCTGATTATTTAAATACACTACCCAAGGATTACTATGTCTACAACGATGTGAAGTTACCTGGAAAGGGAGGTAACATTGACCACATAGTAATTGGACCCACCGGTATCTACGTTATTGAAACCAAAAACTACACTGGAAAGTACCGCATAAAAGGCAACCAGTGGTTATACTATAAAAATGGACAGCCCATTGAAATAAAAAATAATCCTGGAACTCAGGTTCGGAAAAACACCCTGGATCTCCTTAACTTCCTGGCTGAAAAAGGTATATCCACCACTGGATCATGGATCACCGGTTTGGTGGCATTTAATTGCCCGGATTTCCGGGTACTGGAAACTCCCCAAAGTTATAAAGTTCTAATACCCAGAACAGTTCCCGAGTATATAATCAATGGCAGAAAAGAATCAAACATGGACTTACTGGGTAGAGCCGCCCTGGAACTGGAACCATGCTGCGTGGAGCTTAGTTTAGCCCGCTTTTGATCATATCTAAGGTGTTTTATTAATATATAAATCAATTTCATTCAGATTGCCGGTAAGCCGGGTTAAGAATATAATGAATTTAAATTAAAGATAATGAGAAATTTTCTTTAATTTCTAGCTAAATTTTAAACAAAAATATATATAATACTTATTATTAAATAATTATTAAAGTTAGTGTAGGACTATTAAAAAAAGATTGGATTAAAGCTAATTGAATCATCAACATATTTTTATATTATGCTGTAAAAAAGTATAATTAGTAACTTTATAGGCGATAATATGGTTCAACTAATGGTTGATAAAACTAAAAAAGTAAGTAAAATCGTCTTTATTGATATGCTTTTTGAATCAGAAGGTGAGGAAATGGAAGAAGATGCTGATTTTTTAAGAGAAATTGAGGAAGCATATCAATTACGTGATAAAGGAAAGTTTCATCATATGAATGCTGATAAATTCCTTAAAGAGTTACGAAAATGGTGAAAAAGGAATTTATTGACTTAAATGATGTTTTTCCCGAAGTAGAATTCACTGATTTATTTATTTCTCAT
>Ga0209639_1001352_pt1 | contig 25062 bp, 20 predicted proteins | sample EPASupsiteHSE605_FD_187268 | JGI IMG/M metagenome (GOLD analysis project Ga0209639, IMG submission 187268) | Bioremediated contaminated groundwater from EPA Superfund site, New Mexico - Sample HSE6-05 (SPAdes) (version 2) | ecosystem: Environmental > Aquatic > Deep subsurface > Groundwater >...
AATTTATCCGACTGATTTTTGGATTGCTGGCCAATCATCAGCTTTACTCTCCAAGTAGAGTAAGCCAAAGTTAATAGATTCCATATTTTAACTTTTTCTTCAATATGAAGGGAAGGCTTGTTAAGTGCAACCATTTTCTGCGGATTGTTTACAAACTTTATTTTTTACGGGCTTGACATATTACCAGATTGCTTTGTTAGGTCGCGCCCTGCGTGGGCGTGTGGATTGAAACAGAATTATGAGATTGAGCGGCAAGATGCCTTTGGTCGCGCCCTGCGTGGGCGTGTGGATTGAAACCCATTCCACAACTGCTACAACCCCCAAGTTATCGTCGCGCCCTGCGTGGGCGTGTGGATTGAAACATCCGACTATACAAAATTAGAAAATGGGACTATGTCGCGCCCTGCGTGGGCGTGTGGATTGAAACCTGAATCCTTTATCAAAGGTTAAGAATGTCCCTGTTGAAGAATAGTTCACAAGAGTGAGAGCGTTACTTTGTACAAGCACGGCTCATTCTCAAGACAATATTCAATTAGGTTGGTTGGGAATGGGGTACGGGAACGATTTGTATAAAAAATAGCCACAAGACAATAAATTCTATTTTGATGCACTATTGAGCAAAAATAGAAATACTGTCTTGTGGCTGAATTTTGATGTATCTCTCTTAATATTAAGATATTTTGAATTTATGCCTCACAATAATGATGACGATATATGCACCAATTGTCACCACGAAATTCTACTGCTTTTTCAAATTCAGCTTTCATAGCTACAGCGAGATTTATAGACATATCATTTTTAGAGTGTATAAGACTAATAGGCGATAATTCAGGAATATATTTAGAAGCTGTTTTTTTGAACAGCTCGAGCTGCTTCGCTAGCAAATCCCTGTCCCCAATATTGCCGGATTAATCCCCATTTAAATTCCAGTTCTGGCCAATCATTGGGATACCATAAACCCGCCAAGCCTAATATATTGCCGCTTGATTTTTCTTCAATAGCGTAAGGACCATAACCACGTAAGTGCCAGTGACCGATCATACCGGCAATGGCTCGCCAACTCTCTGATTCCGTTAAGAGCCGACCTGTTGTATACTTTGTGCAATCTTCATCCGAATAATATTTATGAAGCTCTTGCCAATCCTTATCATCTTTGAACATGCGAAGAATTAATCTATTGTTACAAATTAACTTTGTTGTGGATGAAATTTTTCTAAAAATGAAAATTAGATAATTGTGTAACTAATCAAACACACTAAAGACTGGAGGATTCTGGATATTATCTGGAGATTTTTCGGCTTTTTTTCTTATTATTCAATAGTAGATTAACGAGAAAGCTGATATGAATCTTTGCTAAATAGGCATTAAATTGAAAATATTTCCAGGGAAATTATTACTTCATTTACAACAAAGAACATAGTGACACAGAACAGGATACTTGATTCGATAATTTCGAAAAATTAAAAAAATTACGACTTTTATAATCTCAAAAAAACTAAAAATGTAAACAAGCCCAGTGACAGCAATACTTTGTGCACATTTTCACTATAATGACAATTATCTGAATCATGTACATATAATGAAAATTATCAATACTATGAATTATTAAGAAAACGGTAGATAATCGTACATAATTCACTCTAACGGGAATTGTGCTAGTCTGAGGGGGGCTTAAGGACTTTGATAATAACAGCAATTAGGAATAAACTACATATAGCCTTACATATGGTTTTTAGAAAAACTCATTCCCGAAAGCTATGGGATAAGTGTCGTTATGTAATGTTTTCGTAGTACTTAAAATAGGTAAAGAAAGGATTGATATCATGGTTGTTCAATTAGGAGTATTTGGTATGGCTTTTGTTGCAGCAAGTCTTTTAGTATTAAATCTAGTTCATATGACCCATCTTATCTAATCTTACGATAATGTCAGCAAAGCACTAAAGTGGTGCTAAAAGTTCCTTTACTCTAACGTGAATTTGTACTAGTCGGGTGATTTTAGTAAATGTGATAATGAAAGTAATAAGGATTAAACTGCATATAGTCTAATGCATTGATTAAGGTGTTTTTATTCTTTTAGACTATGCGGCATTATAAAATGCTTTTTCAGTTTTTTCAAATAAATAAAGAAAGGATTGATATTAATGGTTGTTCAATTAGGAGTATTCGGTATGGCTTTTGTTGCAGCAAGTCTTTTGGTGTTAAACCTAGTTCATATGACTCATCTTATCTAATTCTATGACGGTGTCACAACATACATAAAGTGATTTTGAAACTTCCTATGGTAAAATTTTTATGATGCCATAGGAAGTTTTGTCATATATCTGTCACAATTGTATTATATAATGAATGCATAAAGTCCATAGTATAATATAAAAAGGCGGGTGCTTGTTTTGAAAAAAAGGTGGCTTATTACTTCCTTAGTTGGTCTGTTCCTCATTGCATTATCAGGTAGTGTATTTGCGTGGTCAGGAAATGCAGATGTGAGTGGTAAACCAGATGAATTTACGGCTAGTGGCAGTACGGGGTACTACATATGGCAAGATGATCGAGGTTTTCATATTTGGACCACCACTCCTAATGTTGAACATGTATTTACGGGTGTGATTCATACAGATGGAGTCGTATTTAACATTAAAGGTCATAATTTAGAAAGAGGCGATTCTGTTAGAACCGATGAAGATTTTAATAAACGATCTTGGACTAATGGTTATGCTCGTGGAAATCGTTTGGTGTTCGGTGGACGGGAACTGAACTATGAAAAGGATCAAATTCGTTTTAAATTTGATACCGCTGGTGGATCAGATGGGCTGAACTTCCAACTGCGAAATGCACGTTATGTTGATTTTGAGTTATTCGTAGATGGACACCCTGTTAATCGTAAAGACATACATATTGGTCAAAGTAGTTGGCATCCACTTTCATTCAAATTTAGATTAAATCAATAAAAACAAGAAAACCTCAGCAATTGCTGGGGTTTTCGTGTTAAATGTAGTTGTGAATTGATGAATTTGCTTTCATGTGGTAAAATCAGCTACATAATGTTAGTAAAAAAAGGCATACTATACAAAAGAGGAGTACAAGATGATTGAATCATTTGATGCATTAGGTATAAACGCACCACTCGTAGAGGGGTTACAGAAAGCGGGAATCGAGGTTCCGACAGGGATACAGACTCAGGTTATTCCGTTGGCATTATTAGGTAAAGATATTATTGGACAATCGGCAACAGGTACAGGGAAGACACTGGCTTTTCTGTTACCGTTATTTCAACGGATTGATACGACGAAGCGGGAAATGCAGGCGATGATTCTTGCGCCAACACATGAACTTGCGATACAGATATTACGGCAAGTGGAAATGCTGGCAAAAAATTCAGGTCTACCGGTTACGTCGACTTCTATTATTGGAAATGTAAATGTTGCGAGACAAATTGATAAACTAAAAGAAAGACCTCATATTCTCGTTGGTTCGAGTGGACGAATATTAGAACTGATACAAAAAAAGAAAATAACATCGCAAACGATCAAGACGATTGTGATTGATGAAGCCGATCGTTTACTAGATGAAAAAAACCTAGATAGCGTGAAAGCTGTTATTAAGACGACTCTAAGGGATCGCCAGATTATGCTGTTTTCGGCAACGATCACACCCGAAACTTTAGAGCAAGGTAAGCGAATCATGAATGAACCGGAAGTGCTAATTGCTCTAGACGAAATAGGGAATAAACCGAATATTACTCATTTGTATTTCGTGGCAGAGCAACGAGATAAAATTGAAGTGTTACGAAAAATCATAGCATTGATTGATGGGGAGCGCTTTTTGATTTTTGTCAATCGTAGTGAGGCGATTGAGACTACGGCAGCCAAACTTGTATATCATGGAGTAAAAGCGGCAGGTATTCATGGTAGTTCTTTTAAAGGCGATCGGAAAAAATCACTGGAAGATTTTCGTAAGGGCAAAATTCAAGTATTAGTTGCTTCGGATATCGCAGCTCGTGGACTTGATATTACCGATGTCAATTATGTATTTAATTTGGATATGCCAGAAGATCCACAGGTTTATTTGCATCGTGTGGGGCGGACAGGGCGAGCTGGGAAAAGTGGTATTGCGGTTTCGATCATTGAAAAGAGTGAGCTTTCTGTGATTCATAAATTGGAAAAATTATTTACCATCGATATAGCAGCGAAATATATGGCGAACGGTAAAATTTTGGATCAAGTGAAAATGGCGAGTAAGCCTATGAATAAGCCTAAAGTGAACAACGGCCCCCAAAAATAACATCTGTATTGTTGGTTTGTCAGCAATCGATTAGAGAATATTCACTAGCAACCTGTCAAAGGTTGCTTTTCTTATTTTGTATGCAATTATCATGTAGTACATATAATAAATTAAGAAAGGAAGTGAGGGTGGTGAAATTGCTTTCTGTTGGCTTAACGGGTACAACTGAAGAAATACGAAACCGATTGCAATTAGATTGTAAAACCGTTATACAAGATGGATTTAAAATCGCAATTGATGAAGTAAATAAAGGACATTATACTTTTATTGGTTGCAATGTAATGGAAGGCGAGTTGTCTTTTCGAAATTATGAGCGGATTAAGAATGCTGTGAAAAGTCATGTTGCTCATATGTTAACGGAGTTAATTATTTTGCGGGAAGAAAAAAATATTGTGAGTAAAATGGTTGAGCAACATTATCCTTATTATGACGAAGAGGAACGCGTGAGTATCTATAACCATGCGTTGCAGTTGTTAGATGACAATTCCGACGTAGTGGTGGACTTTGGGATCAATGCGCGCTGCAATAACATATTAGAGAAAATCATGGAATATCTTGAAACGCATCATGAATTAGTCCTTGAGGGATTCATTAATTTTCGTCTAAAAGAGTATCGTAGTAAATTGATGCAGATCGTAGATAGAGCTGCTGATGATTATACGATGGATTTAGAGTATAAGGAGTTTATTCGCGTATTACGTTGTTTTGTTGCTATTCAAGAGCCACAAATGGAGGAGGTGCATGTGGTTATTGTTGAAAATGGTGTATATCAGATTTTGGATTCAGACGGAAATTCGATTAATAATCAAAGTTTTGAAAGCTTGTTAATTGAAAAAGATGCTCATATTAATTTTGAAGATTTGTTGATTACGGCACTGATCACCATTGCTCCATACAGTGTTATGATACATGTACGCAATCATCATAATGCTACTGTGGAAAATCTCATCGAAACCATCCGAAATATTTTTGATGGACGAGTGATGATTTGTAATGGATGTGATTTTTGTTATTGACAATCGTGTAAAAAGTAGATATTATTACTTTATTGATTCACATTTCAAAAGTGATGATAAGGACATGGCAATAGTGAATTTGACGTATCAGAGAAAAGATGCCATAGGCTGTAAGCATTTTTACGTACACCATTATTGTTACCACCTTTAAACTGCTAAGCTGAATATTTTAGACTGTAACATTGTCTTTGTTATAGTTTAAAAGGGTAAGCTGTGCCGGGGTCATTCCTCGTTAACAACATTTGAGATGGGCTTTGGCCAATCAGGGTGGAACCGCGGAGTTATAACTCTTGTCCCTATGGGATGAGAGTTTATTTTTTTTGAAAAAGTTCGAGGGGGAAATGAAAATGAGTACAGTGCAAGTTACTTTAAAAGATGGAAGTCAACGTGAGGTTTTACAGGGAACTACATTGGCTGATTTTGCTGCATCCATTAGTCGAAGTTTAGCGAAGAGCGTAGTGGCTGCTAAAGTGGATGGGCAGGTAACCGATTTGCCAAGATCATTAGAAAAAGATGCTACGGTTGAGTTTGTTACTTTTGAAGATGCGGAAGGTCGTGATGCTTTTCGTCATACTTCGTCACATATTTTAGCCCAGGCAGTAAAACGTTTATATAGTGATGTGAAACTGGCGATTGGTCCAGCGATTGCCAATGGATTTTATTACGATTTTGATGCAACAGTGGCTTTTACAAATGAAGATTTGGTGAAAATCCAAGCTGAGATGGAAAAAATCGTGAAAGAAAATCATCCAATTGAAAGAATGGAAGTGAGTCGTGCTGAGGCGATTGCTTTATTCGAAAAAATGGGTGAAACCTATAAAGTAGAGCTGATTCAGGATTTACCGGAAGATGTTTCGATTTCCATGTATAAACAAGGTGAGTTTGTTGATTTGTGTGCAGGACCTCATTTGCCGTCAACTGGTAAAGTCAAAGCTATTAAACTACAAAGTGTGGCTGGTGCGTATTGGCGTGGTGACGAGAAACGCAAGATGTTACAACGAATTTATGGTACTTCTTTTGAGAAAAAAGCGGATTTAGAAGCCTATATTACGATGCTTGAAGAAGCGGCGAAACGTGACCATCGTAAATTAGGACGCGAACTGGATCTATTTAGTCTGCAAGAGGAAGGCCCAGGATTTCCGTTTTTCCATCCAAACGGTATGGTACTTCGTAATGAACTGGAAAATTTTTGGCGTAAACTGCATTTTAGATATCGCTACCATGAAATTAAAACACCTGTAATTTTAACGCAAAAATTATGGCAACAATCAGGACATTGGGATCATTATCGCGATAATATGTATTTTACTAAAATCGATGGGGAAGGATATGCAGTAAAACCAATGAACTGCCCAGGCGGGATTTTAGTATATCGTACCAAACATCATAGCTACCGCGATTTACCACTACGAACCGCAGAGCTTGGCTTAGTACATCGTCATGAAATTTCGGGTGCATTACATGGTTTGATGCGGGTGCGTAGTTTCACGCAAGATGATGCACATATCTTTATGTTGCCATCACAGATCAAAAGCGAGATTCAAGGTGTTATTGATTTATTTGATACCGTATATAGTACCTTTGGCTTATCATATCATGCAGAATTAAGTACCAAACCGGAAAAAGCGATGGGTTCGGATGAAGTGTGGGAAATTACGACCAATGCACTTCGTGAAGCTTTAGATGACCGAGGGCTACCATATATTATTAATGAAGGCGACGGCGCTTTTTATGGTCCTAAGATCGATTTTCATCTGAAAGACTCTATTGGACGGACGTGGCAATGTGGTACTATTCAGCTTGATATGCAAATGCCAGAAAAGTTTGATTTGAATTATGTAGGGGAAGATGGACAAAAACATCGCCCAGTTATGATTCATCGTGTTGCTTATGGTAGTATTGAACGTTTTATTGGTATCTTGATTGAGCATTATGCTGGTGCGTTCCCTGTTTGGTTAGCGCCAGTTCAGGTTAAAATACTACCGATCACAGATCGTCATGTAGCGTATGCACAAGAAGTGGCAGCTGCTATGTTTGATCAAGAGATCCGTGTAGAAGTTGATGATCGTAGTGAAAAAATTGGTTATAAAATCCGTGAAGCACAAGTGCAAAAAGTTCCATATATTCTTCTTGTTGGTGATAAAGAAATTGAAACCAATGCAGTAGCCGTACGTAAGCGCGGAGAAGGAGATATTGGCGCTCAAAATGCGGATGAGTTTATTGCCAATCTTCTAATTGAAATCAAAGAGAAAAAATAAAAAATTTCCAAGTTATACTTGACTTTGCTAATTGTCAATGGTATATTATCTAAGTACTCAATAATATTGAGTGAAAGCAGAGGCCATCCGCTTCTCACCTTACAACGCTTCGGCAGTTCGTATGGTTATCAAAGCATCTTTTTAAAGATTATGCTATGTTGCGGATGGTATTTTATACCATCCGTTTTATTTATATTGCACAAATTTATCAGGGGGTGAGTGACAATTAGCAAAGAGACAATGAGAATTAACGAGGAAATCAGAGCTAAAGAAGTTCGCTTGAACAGCGCAACCAATGAACAGTTGGGAATTGTCCAACTGCGGGATGCATTGCGTATGGCGGCAGAACAAAATCTTGATTTAGTAGAAGTGGCACCAACAGCGAAACCGCCTGTATGTCGTATTATGGACTTTGGTAAGTTCAAATATGAACAACAAAAACGGGAAAAAGAAGTAAAGAAAAAACAAAAGGTTGTAACTGTTAAAGAAGTAAAGCTTCGTCCTAATATCGAAGATCATGACTTTGAGGTTAAATTCAAGAATGCCCAGCGTTTTCTCGAAGATGGTGACAAAGTAAAAGTAACCATCATGTTCCGGGGACGGGAACTTTCCCACCCAGAACTTGGTAGAAAAGTTTTAGATAAAATGGCTCTTCAAATTAAAGATATGGCCAATATCGAACGCGGGGCTAAACTTGAAGGTAAAAATATGATAATGATTCTGGCTCCTAAGCCACAGAATTAAGAAGGGAGATCCAATTATGCCTAAAATGAAAACACGTAGAAGCGCTGCAAAACGCTTTAACATTACTGGTTCTGGTGAATTCAAACGTAACAAATCTCACAAGCGTCATATTCTTGAGAAAAAATCTCCAGCTCGTAAACGTAATTTGCGTAAAGCTGGTTTGGTAAGCAAAGCTGATCATGAACGCGTAACGAAAATGCTTCCTTACGCTTAAACAAAGGTACACATATTAAATAGGGGGTACAGTACATGCCAAGAGTTAAGTCAGGCGTAACAGCACACAAACGCCATAAAAAACTTTTAAAAATAGCTAAAGGTTATAGAGGTGCTAGAAGTAAACAGTACAAAAAAGCTAATGAAACAGTAATGAAGGGTCTATATTATGCTCGTCGCGATCGTCGTGCTAAAAAAGGAAACTTCCGCACATTATGGATTGCTCGTATTAATGCAGCAGCTCGTTTGAGTGGTCTTTCTTACAGCAAGTTGATTAACGGTCTGAGCAAAGCTGGTGTAGAAGTCAATCGTAAAATGATGGCAGATTTTGCTGTTAATGATATGGCTGCTTTCAATAAACTAGTTGAAATCGCTAAAGAACAATTGAAATAAAAAAATAATTCCTAGACTTATGTCTAGGAATTTTTTACGGAATCAGAAAGTATATCACTTTCTCGATTCCAAGTAAGAACGACTAAGGCTTCCGCCTACGTCTGAGGACTTGGCCGAGGCCAAGTCTTTTCTTATATAGGTGTGCCTAGGATGGACATTTATTACAAAATCCTGTAAAAATGAATTTTTTAAGCTAAATGTTGGCAAAATGTGTAGACGTGATGTTGTTAGCTGAATTATAATTATAGATAATGCTTTAAAATGCAGATGAAGCGTTTTGATTTAATATATTGAATTTTCTAATCTTCTAGATAATTTGGAGGGACTTGCGTGACCGAAGCAGTTGTCAGTTTGCAAAATAAGTTTGTCAAACTAGCATCATCGTTAAAACAAAAAAAGTATCGTGATGAACTAGGATTATTTATTGTCGAAGGTGTTCGCTTAGTCGAAGAGGCTACGCAGTCAAACTGGTTAGTAGAGACTTGTATCTATACGGATGAGGCGTTCAAGCAAGAGCGCGTCCGGGTTATTATAACTACTTTGCAGGCAAATGGTTGCCGGATGATACAAGTTAACAACGTTATTTATGATAAAATAACGGATACGAAGGAACCGCAGGGTATCATGGCGGTTGTAGGGAAGCGTACTTATCAACTACGTGATATGCAAGATACGAAAGACAAATCTTTTTTTATGGTTCTGGATCAACTGCAAGATCCTGGCAATATAGGAACGGTGATTCGCACAGCGGTCGCTGCTGGCTGTACAGGCGTAGTTTTGACAAAAGGTTGTACGGATGTATTTGCTACGAAAGCGGTAAGGGCTAGTATGGGATCGATTTTTCATATACCGATCATAGAAGGTGTGAGTGCCAGTGAGGTGATATCATACTTTTCTGAGCATGCGATTGATATCTTAGCCACTTCTTTAGAATCTTCGAAGATATATTTTGATGTTGATTACAATAAGTCCATCGCACTCGTATTTGGTAATGAGGGCAATGGTGTGAGTCAGGTATTGTTAGAGCATGCTAAGGAACGCTTATTCATTCCATTATTAGGTCATGTTGAATCATTAAATGTGGCAGCTTCCGCAGCTGTCGTTTTATATGAAGTGGTACGTCAACGACGGTAATTATTCTATTTCAAATGTTTAGGAGGTATTTATGGAACAAGCATTACAATCCTTAAAACAGATGGCTGTAGCAGAGCTATCTAAAGTTACGCAGATGGAAGAACTAAATGATCTTCGGGTTAAATATTTGGGCAAAAAAGGTAGTTTAACTAGCGCTCTAAAAGGTATGGGAGCATTAAGTGCAGAGGAGAGGCCACGCATTGGACAAGTAGTCAATGATATCAGGGCTGAATTAGACCAAATCATTACAACGAAAAGCGATGGTTTTAAACAGGCTGAACTAGCACGAAAATTGGCTTCAGAGAAAATCGATGTGACGTTACCAGGACGTAAAGTGAATGTGGGACATAAGCACCCATTAACTGTAACTCTTGAACGTATTAAAGATATTTTTATGCGGATGGGTTTTACTACTGCGGAAGGACCAGAAGTAGAACAAGATTATTTCAATTTTGAGGCTCTTAATTTGCCGAAAGATCATCCTGCTCGTGATATGCAAGATTCTTTCTACATCACAGAAGAGTTTTTGATGCGTACGCATACTTCACCAATGCAGGCCCGTACCATGCAGGCCTCTACCCCGAATGAGCCCATTCGAATTATTGTACCAGGCAAGGTGTATCGTCGCGATTATGATGCGACTCATTCTCCTATGTTTCATCAAGTAGAGGGATTAGCTGTTGGTAAAGAGATCAGTTTTGCCGATTTGAAAGGTACATTAGAACTTTTTATTCATGAAATTTTTGGTGCGGATGTTGGCGTACGTTTCCGTCCTAGTTATTTTCCGTTCACTGAGCCAAGTGCCGAAATTGATATTTCCTGTGTAATGTGTGGCGGTGAAGGCTGTAGAGTCTGTTCGGGTACTGGTTGGCTAGAAATTATGGGCGCAGGGATGGTTCATCCTCGAGTGCTAGAAATGAGCAATTATGATCCAAACCAAGTAACAGGTTTTGCTTTTGGTATGGGCGTAGAGCGAATTGCTATGCTATTATATGGGATTGATGATTTACGATTATTTTATGAAAATGATTTGCGCTTTTTAAGGCAATTCTAGTAATTTTTAACAGAGTGTAATTTCTAAGGGGGATGGCTATGCAAGCGTCAATAAAATGGCTTAAAGAATATGTTGAGTTCACACAAACACCGGAAGAGTTAGCTGAAATGCTAACGATGGCTGGTATTCCAGTCGAAGGAATCACCGATCTTGGCAAGGGTATTGATAAAATTGTTACAGGCAAGATTATTGAGATTGAAAAACATCCAAATGCAAATAAGTTATCGGTTTGTAAAATAGATGTGGGTACGCAGCCGCTTACGATTGTTACTGGGGCTACCAATGTACGTGTTGGACATGTTGTCCCTGTAGCATTAGTGGGGGCAAAACTACCAAATGGCCTTGAAATTGCGCCAACGGATTTACGTGGTATTATGTCATATGGTATGCTTTGTTCTACATCAGAGCTAAATATTGATAGTAAACTACTATCGCCAGAAGCTAGAGAAGGTATTTATATTTTACCGGCTGATTTAGCAATTGGACTAGATATTAAAGAAGCTTTAGGTCTTGATGATGTAGTATTGGAATTTGAACTAACAGCAAATCGTGCGGATTGCTTTAGTGTGATAGGACTTGCTAGAGAAGTGGCTGTGCTGACTGGTGGTAAGCTACATAAACCTATGCTGAGTGTGCGGGAAATCGCGACAGATAAAGCAAGTGAATTAGTGAAGGTTGCGATTGATGAACCTGCATTATGTTCACGCTTTGCAACAAGGGTATTGAAAAATGTAAAAGTCGGTCCTTCTCCCTTGTGGCTTACTCATCGTTTGCAAGCAGTCGGAATGCGTTCTATCAATAATGTAGTAGATGTTAGTAATTACGTTATGCTGGAAATGTGCCAACCGATGCATGCTTATGATTATAATTTATTGTCACAACATAGTTTAACCGTACGTAAAGCGTATGATGGGGAAAAACTAACGACTCTTGATGGTGTGAAACGGGAACTTACTTCGGAGATGATCGTAGTTGCAGATGCCGTCCAAGCAGTAGGGGTTGCCGGTGTAATGGGTGGTCTGGCTACCGAGGTTACGGACAATACACAGACGGTAGTATTAGAATCGGCAACTTTTGATGGGGTTAGTATTCGTCGTACCTCTAGGGCTCTTGGACTACGTTCTGAAGCTTCGGGTCGATATGAACGAGGCATTGATACAACCAATAGTATTCGGGCACTCGATCGCGCAGCACAGTTGCTGGAAAATATGGGTGCGTGTACGGTTTGCTCTGATATTGTAGAGAGTTATCCAAAGATGTTATTGCCGCAGCAAGTTACATTTATGCCAGAAAAAGTGAATGCTTATTTGGGATCGGATATAGATTCGAAAGTCATGATTGATATTTTAAAGCATTTAGAGTTTGAAATTGATGCTCGCTCTACGAATGATACTGTTATCGTGAATGTTCCTAGTTGGAGAAATGATGTTCGTGGTCAACATGATATTTGCGAAGAAATTGCTCGTATTTATGGATATCATAACATTCCAGCGACTTTGCTTGATGGTAATATCTTGCGGGATGGAAAAGAAAATGTGGTGCGGATTGATGATCGTATTAAAAATGTACTGACGGGAGCAGGATTTGATGAGATCATATCACTGAGTTTCAGTCATCCACAGACATTGAATAAATTGAATATCGAGCCAGATAGTACTTTGCGAAAAGCCATTACGGTACTGAATCCGATTACCGATGATTTTCCTATATTGCGAACCACTTTGCTTGGTGGTGTATTAGAGACGATTGTTCGCAATATTGCGCGGAAAAATGAAGATTTCAAGATTTATGAACTGGGTCCAGTCTATTTGCCAGAAGCGTTGCCACTTACTACTTTGCCCAAAGAACCACTGATGTTATGTGGAGCTTTAGTTGGCAAACGTAATGAACTTACATGGAATACCGGCAGAGATGTCGTTGATTTTTATGATGCAAAAGGTACAGTAGAAGTCTTATTGGATGCCTTAGGAATCTCTGAGTATAAGGTGGTAGCAGGTGAGCATGCATCGCTGCATCCTGGTAAAACAGCAAACTTTACGAAAAATGGTGTTGTATTAGCGACTGTTGGCGAAGTACATCCAAAAGTGCTTGATAATTTTGATCTGAATCGTAAAGTATATGTATTTGAAATCAATGTAGAAAATTTATCAAATCAAGCGGTTTTGTTGCCTACTTATCATTCGTTGCCAAAATTCCCGGCGATCAATAGAGATTTGGCAGTGGTTTTGTCAACAGATATATCGGCAGATCGAGTAACGCAAGGCATTATTTCGAGTGCTGGTCCACTACTGAGTGATGTTCGATTATTTGATGTATATACTGGGGAACAAGTAGCGAAAGGGTCCCGTAGTTTGGCTTTTTCCTTAACCTATCGTCATAAAGAACGTACTCTTACCGATAGTGAGATTGATGTGTTTCAAAAAAATATTATTGAATATCTAGATAAAACATTACTAGCAAAAATTCGAAATTAAATCACTTAGAATGAAAGACTTGGTGAAAGCCAAGTCCTTTTTCTTTTTACTTTATGTTCTATGCAGGAAAATATATTTATTAAGTCGAATATAACGAATATAAATGGAAAGTAATACAATAAGTGATTAGGTGGATTTATGAATGGTAAAAAATATAAAGTAACAGTTCAAGTTTTTGGTGAATCCTATTCTTTGAAAAGTGATACCGAACTTGATCAAGTCGTTAAAGTTGCAGCATTGGTTGATGCACGGATGAAAGCTATTTCAAAAAATAATTTGTGTTTATCTCCTAGCAGAGTTGCGATTCTTGCAGCGCTAAATATTGCCGAAGAACTATTGCAATTGCAAAATAACTATACAGAACTGATTAAAATGGTGGAGGAAGAAAAATAACGGATGAACTAAGGCTGTATAATAGTCCTTTTGATTGTTAATAATAATGATTGAAAGGACTGATGTTATGTCGCAAGTAGAGAATATTGGCCCAATTTTACTTCATATCGTGGTTTTATTTACAGTAGCATTGATCGTTGTTCGCTTAATGGGGAATCGTACGGTTGGACAATTATCACCTTTTGATTTTATTATTATGGTAGGTATTGGTGATATTATTATAACTGCTTCTATGGATAAAAATCAGACGGTGCTAAATGGAATCGAAGGGTTAGTTACGTTATTAGTGCTCCAGCAATTATTATCATATTTATCATTAAAGAATATAACGTTTCGTAAATGGGTAGAGGGGACACCTGTTACCTTGATTCAAGATGGAAAAATTATCCAACAAAATTTTATTAAAACTCATTTTAATTATGATGATTTGCGTCAAGAACTACATAAACAAGGGATGGATATGACAGATTTGCCAGATATAAAGTTGGCAAGACTGGAAAGTTGCGGGACTTTTTCTATTATAAAGAAACCAGAGATGGAGTCTTTGACAAAACAAGAGTTTGAATTATATCTGCAAAGTATCTATAACAATCCACTCAGCCCTTTAGGAAAGCAATGGGTTAAATTCGAGCAATGTATGTCTGAAATGCATGATATAGTAGAGTATGTAAAAAGTCAAAAGGCAACAACCAAAAGGGATCATCAATAAAGAAAGTTAACATGTTATAAATTTACAATAGAGGAAGGGAAAACCTTCTTCTATTTCGTTTGTATATGGTCTAGAAAGGAAGGAAAAAAATGATAGAATTATTAGCACCAGTTGGTAGTCGCGAGGCGTTGGTCGCTGCAGTGGAAAGTGGAGCCAATGCCGTGTATTTGGCCGGGAAAATGTTTGGTGCTCGTGCTAGTGCGCCTAATTTTAGTGATGAAGAATTAGAAGAAGCAGTGAAATTTGCTCATTTACGCGGTGTAGTGGTTCATGTAACGGTAAATACACTCGTTGATAATAGTGAGATACCATTGTTGATTACCTATTTACGTTATTTGTATAAAATTGGTGTCGATGCTTTGATTGTGCAGGATGTAGGTGTGTTTACGGTAGCTAAAAAAGTGATACCCAATATGTCACTACATGCTAGTACACAGATGACGGTACATAATATAGAAGGTGTGAAGCTCTTAGCTGGACTTGGCTTTGAGAGAGTCGTGCTTTCAAGAGAGCTGTCTTTAGCTGATATTACATATATCTGCCAAAATACAGATATTGAAATTGAAGTGTTTATTCATGGTGCATTATGTATTTCCTATTCGGGTCAATGTTTAATGAGTAGCATGATTGGAGGACGCAGTGGTAACCGAGGACGCTGTGCACAGCCTTGTCGCCTGCCGTATACTCTTGTTGACCAATTTGATCATAATGTTTTGGCTGATAAAGATGTTGGAGAATATTTACTTAGTCCTCGGGATTTAAACACATTAGAAATGATGCCAGAGCTTATTCGTGCAGGTGTCGCTTCTTTTAAAATTGAAGGGCGTATGAAACGGCCGGAATATGTAGCAGTGGCAGTTGATACCTATCGGCGAGCAATTGATGCTTGCATCGCGGATCAAGAAAATTATGTTGTTATGGAAGGTGCACAAAAAGATTTAGCACAAATTTTTAATCGAGATTTTACAACAGCTTATCTCAAGAAAAATCAAGGACGCAATATGATGAGTGATCGGCGTCCGAATAATCGGGGCGTTCGGATTGGACGAGTCAGTGAGTATCAGTATCAAGAAAGAATGGCAACGATCAAGTTAGATGAACCACTCTATATTAACGATATTATAGAATTTTGGGTTAAAGTCGGTGGACGAGTTAGCTCGACGATCTCTACGATGATCGTAAATGGACAATCTGTTACGGAGGCGCCAGCGGGAGTTGAAGTGACGATTGGGGTACAACCAGTTCGTGTCAATGATCGAGTTTTTAAGGTTTTTGATGCGGGGTTGATGGAAAGAGCGCGGGCTTTTTTTGCAGAACCCAATGCCATTCGGCGTGTGGCTGTTGATGTGATGGTTCAGGCTAGTGAAGGGAAGCCGCTTAGCATTCGTATGGAAGATGCAGAAGGTTTTTGCGGAGAAGCAGAGACGGTTTTCATTGCGGAAAAGGCGATTAAAAGGCCACTGACAATCGAAACGGTTAGTAAACAAATTGACCGATTAGGATCGACGATTTTTACTTTGAATCATCTCGAATGTAGTATTGATGGCGAGATTATGGTGCCGGTTAGTGAGATGAATGATGCGAGGCGGCGAGCTGTGGAAGAACTAGAAAAATCTCGTCTGGCTTCGTATGATAGAGCGCCACTGTCGAGTCAGCGTTATACTGCGGCGGATTTTATTTCTTCTAGTCCTAGAGCCAAAGCATCGACTGTACCAGCCCTTAGTGTCAGTGTGGATACACTCGATAAGGTAAAGTGTTGCCTTGCCAGTGGTGCCGATCTGATACTGTTTGGTGGAGAATCCTTTCAGCATAAAGTAATTACTGCTGATGAGTATCGCCAAGCGGTAGCGATGGTTCGGCAGCAGGGTAAAAAAATCATTTTGAATACGCCAAGGATTGTGAAAGAGTGGCAGATGAAGGCGATGAAAACAGAGCTTAGTTTGTTCCAAGAATTACAGCCCGATGCGGTGAGTGTTAGTAATCTAGGGGTTATCTATGCTGCGAAAGAACTAATGGATGTACCGTTACATGGAGATTATCCGCTGAATATCTATAATGATCTATCTATGCAATTTTTTGCTCAGCAAGGAGTGACCAGCGTCACTTTATCGCCAGAACTGAACTGTTCACAAATCGAGGCGATTTGTAAGCAAGACAATGTTCAGATGGAATGTTTGGCACATGGATATCTTACGTTAATGGTCTCGGAATACTGCGTAATCGGAAGCTATCTCGGTGGATTAGAAACTGGGAAATGTAGTCAGGCTTGTCTGCGTGGTGAGTATAAATTAAATGATCGTAAAAATGAAACATTCCCAGTTGTCACTGATCAATATTGCCGGATGCATATTTTAAATGGTAAAGAATTAAGTATGTTGCCACATGTACCGAAATTCCGTAGTATGGATATTGACCGGATACGCATTGAAGGTAAAAAAGGGACAGTGGAATATATCGGCAAAATCACTGCATTATATAAAGAAATATTACGACTCGGCGAAAAACATCCTATATTTGTTGAAGATAATTGGGCTGCGTTTGAACCTGCGAATGTAACGCGGGGGCATTATTTCCGAGGGGTATTATAAAAGAATCAACTGTATTTCTATGGGAGAGAAAAAAATGGATTTATCTGTATTACAGACATTAGAATATCATAAAGTACGTGCGATGCTGGCTGATCGCAGTAGTTCTACGATGGGACGGGAACTTGCAGAAGAGCTAGTGCCGACAAATGAACTGGCAGAAGTGCAAAGAAGAATTGCTGAAACTGGTGAGGCGAGAGAAATTATAGATGCCATGTCGAATATTCCGTTAGGCGGTATTCGTGATATTCGAGGCATGTTAAAACGTGCGGAAGTCGGTTCGCTGCTTGAACCTCATGAATTGGTGGCGATTGGTAGTACGTTATATGCATCAAGGCGGATGAAACAGTTCTTTGCCGATATGCCTGCATCATTAGTCATTTTACCTGGTTATGTTGTCAATATTACAGAACTACGTAATGTAGAAAATAGTATTGAAAATATCGTTAATGAGCAAGGTGGTATTCGGGATGATGCTAGTGTAGAATTACTGAAAATTCGTCGCGAACTACGATCATCACAAAATAGGGTCAAAGAAAAGTTAGATAGTATTTTACGTTCTACAGAATATCAAAAATATTTTCAAGACGCATTGGTGACGATGCGCGGTGATCGATATGTGATACCAATCAAACAGGAATCACGGCATCATTTCCCAGGGATTGTTCATGATCAATCTGCCAGCGGAGCTACGGTGTTTATTGAGCCAATGGCGGTTGTGGTATTAAACAATGAAATTAAACAACTGATGTCTGCAGAAAAAAATGAGATCGAACGTATTTTGCGCGTGATTACCGAACAAGTTGGTAATTATTCTGAGGAATTACATGCGAATTGCTATATTCTAGCACAAATTGATTTTGCTTTTGCCAAAGGAAAGCTGAGCCAGGATATGAAAGCTACATTGCCTTTAATCAATGATGAAGGATATGTGAATTTGCGTCAGGCTAGACACCCGTTAATACCGGCTTCTGTAGTCGTTCCTATCGATATATATATTGGTAAAGAATTTCATACATTATTGATTACAGGACCGAATACCGGTGGTAAGACGGTCAGTCTTAAAACATTAGGCCTATTCGCCTTAATGGCTCAGTCGGGACTGTATATTCCGGTAGATAGTGGTTCGGAAATTGCTGTGTTTCATAATGTGTTTGCTGATATTGGGGATGAGCAAAGTATTGAACAGAGTTTAAGTACCTTTTCGGCTCATATGACCAATTTGGTGAAAATTTTGGGGAATGTTACTTTGCATGATTTGGTATTAATCGATGAAATTGGTTCTGGTACCGATCCGGATGAGGGAGCTGCACTCGCAATTGCGATATTAGAATATTTGTTAAGTGCTGGAGCTAGAACCATTGCTACAACTCATTATAGCGAACTAAAAAGTTTTGCTTATTCTCGCGACGGCATTGAAAATGCCAGTGTGGAATTTGATATTGAATCTTTGCAACCAACCTATCGATTATTGATTGGTATTCCTGGAAGTAGTAATGCGTTTGCGATTAGTAGACGTTTAGGATTATCCGAAGCCATTGTTGAACATGCTAAGCAATATATTGGCAAAGATCATGCGGAGTTTGAAACGGTGCTCAATAGTTTAGAAATGCAAAAAATTGCTTATGATAAACAAAATGTAGAGCTACATCAGCAGCAGCAATTGCTAGCCGATCTACGGGGAAAACTTGCAGAAGAACAAATGTCGCTAGCGACTAAAAAACATAAAATTTTGGCGAAGGCCAAAGAGCAAGCAGAGGGCATCTTGCGGCAAGCAAGAAGGGAAACGGAAAGTATTATTAGTGAACTGAAGGCACAGTTTTCTGTAAAAAGTGGTATGGCAAGGCAAGCGACTTTTGATAAAAGCCGAAAACGGTTACGTGAAAATTTGGATTTGATTCAAGGGGAAGCGGAAGAAGATCATAGTCAGTTGCCGAAAGTCACACCGAAAATGTTGCAACCTGGTATGAGTGTATATGTTACAACGCTAAAACAAAAAGGAACCGTAGTATCAGTCAGTGCAAGTGATGTAACAGTTCAATTGGGCATTATGAAAATGAATGTAGGTATAGAGAATTGTCGCCTAACGAGCGCGCCTGCTAATGAAAAAACTAAAATTGCTACTAAAAATATGGATTTTTCGAAAATGCGCGATGTTTCGCGAGAAATTGATATACGCGGACTGATGGTTGATGAAGCGGAAGTCATACTTGGAAAATATATTGACGATGCTATTTTAGCTGGACTGAGCAAAGTGATTGTGATACATGGGAAAGGGACAGGAGCGTTACGCAAAGGCGTTAGAGCATACCTGAAGTATCATCATTATGTTCGAGATATTAGCATCGGTGAACTAAATGAAGGTGGCGATGGGGCTACTATTGTACAATTGAAATGAAAAGGAAGTGTGAGTTTATACGGACTCACACTTCCTTTTCATTTTGAAAATTAGTTTTCCAGTTTAATGAATGCCCCAAGTCTTTTGTATCTTGCTGGTCGGTATCGGTCACGGTGACCTGTGTAGAGTGTTCTTTTTCTGCTAAGGAAGAAGTGACTGCGGCAGCTGGTGACTCTTTTTTTTCGGGTTTATCGGTTTTACTTCCTTCGCTTTTTTCGTTGTTACCACCACCAAAATTGCTTAAAAGACCTAAGATTGATGAGATATTGGCGGGGTTTAATTTTGATTTTACTTGTGGGTTATTTAGTAGTGGTAACAGTGACATTAACATGTCAGGAGAAGGGCCACCACCTGCACCATCGGCACTTTTGGTTAGGTCACCTAGTATTTTTTGTAGTGGGTTTGCAGGAGATGATGGTGAAACAGTTTGTAATATAGGCGCTACTGCTGCTGTAGGTTGCATCCGATTTAGGACATGAAAAATGCAGAGTAATGATAGGAGATTAATGAGGGTATCATAACCATTTCCCTCACTCAGTATGGTATCTATCATGTGTGTTACTGTTTGTAGTAAAGAGTTGTTAGAACTGTCATTAGGCATTGGGCACCCTCCTTAAAATAGGCCAGGAATTTTGGGAAGATTTAGATCGCCAGTGATTTTGCTCATGGCTGTTTGTTGTAATTCACGAGACTTAGTTAATCCATTATTAATGGTAGCAACTAGCAAGTCTTGTAATAAGGAGCCATTTTCAGGTGACAAATACTTATTATTGATTTCGAGAGAGATCAGTTCTTGCTGTCCATTGAGTGTTAGTTTAATAACATCGCCACTAGAAACTTCAATATGCTGTGCTTTTAAATGATCTTGTACGCTATCAACATTTTGCTGAACTTTCTTTACTAATTCCATCATATTTCCTAAGTTTTCCCACATCATAAATTACCTCCATAATAATTTTATTTGCACACGATGCAATAATAGCCAATCACAAAGGTATTTCATATATTACATTACATTGGCAGAGATTTATTAATTTTATAAGGGGTGACGGGGATGCGCTTACGGAGACATTACAAAAACTATCAAAGGTCGGAAATAGAAGGGGTTAAAGAGGAAGAGGAGATGCAAAAGAGTGAGAATGGGTTAGATACTAAAGCGCAAACAACAGAAAAGAAGCAAAAAACAAAGGAATCTAAAGTTGTCAAAGAAGCCAAACCAGTCAAACCGTTAAAAATGATTCGGCAAATCATGAATAATCCTAATTTTAATATGCAAATCATGGTGATCTTATTAAGTCTAGCTTCGGATAATATGCAGATGGATCGTAGAATTGATGGCATGACAACGACAATCGATAAAGTTCGTAATATTACTGAGCTGGTCAATAATGGTATGCAATCTATGAAAATGGTATCGGAGGTTCCGAAAAGTATTCGGCGTATATTAGAATAGATTTTTGGAGAAAAAGATGTAAGCGGAGTCACACTTTAATCTAGAAAACCATATATTGAAAGTAGAAGGGCAGGGGATAGTTAAGTAATCGCCCTCAAAAAGATATAGATAAGGAGGGAGTAGGAATGGCAAGAGGCGGTTTTGGTGGAGGCCAATCTTGGTGGATTATTATCATTATCCTTTTACTATTCTGTTTTAATGACGAAAATAGTTTCTCATAATACAATATAGTACTTACTTTGTTCGATAAACATAGAGGAGGAATTGATATGGGACGTGGATTTGGTTTTGGTGGCGGTTGTGGTAACGGTTTTGGTGGCGGTATTTGGATTATTATCATTATTATCCTTTTATTCTGTTGCTGTAACAATGATGATTCTAGTACTTGTTTATAGCTTATATTGATATATATGCAGAAAGAAAAAAAACACGCGTAAAATACGCGTGTTTTTTTATTTTCAAGGATTATTTTTTTTGCTAGCGTCCTCAGCTTTAGAGGGAGGAGTAGGAGCTGGAGGAGTAGTAGGACGTTTATCTGCTTTGTTTGGAGGTGGAGGAGTTGTTTTATCGACCCGATGTGCATCATCGACTTTTTTGCCCGCTGTTTTGGCATTCTTATCATCGGCCGCTCCAGCAGCGGGCTTATTATCTGGTTTCTTTTCATCTAGTAGATTTTTACCGGGACTTGAGAGAGCGACACCATTGGGTCTAGTGAAATCACGAGCCGGTGTATGAGCAAGCGCCTTATTCATAAAGCTACGCCAAATCGTTGCAGGGGTACCGCCGCCTGTGATTCCGTTCAGATATTCTCCTGTATCATAGCCGATCCATACCGACGCTACCAGGTCAGGAGTATAACCAACGAACCAAGCGTCTTTATAGTCACTAGTTGTACCGGTCTTACCGGCAGCAGGGCGACCAATATTGGCTGCTGTACCTGTGCCATGAGTGAGTACGCCACGTAGCATATCTGTGATAATATAGGCGCTGCGTTCATTCACTACTGCTTTTTCATTTGGTGTATATTGTTCTAGTATTTTTCCATTGCGATCCACTACTTTGATAATAGCACTGGGTTCTACATGGACGCCGTTATTGGCGAATACGCCATAGGCACTGGCGATCTCTAGAGGGGTAACACCCCTGGTTAAACCACCTAACGACATTGCTAAGTTGCGGTCATTGGTAGTGCCTTGTAATACCAATGTGGAAATGCCCATTTGTTGTGCATAATATAATGCCTTATCTACGCCTACTTCATGTGCTAATTTTACGGTTGGTACATTTAAGGATTGTTCTAAGGCACTGCGCATTGAAACTTGACCGTGGAATCGTACATCATAATTCACTGGCGACCAACTACCATAACTAATGGGGCTATCATCAATTACAGACGATGGAGTCATACCGCTTTCAATGGCAGCTAAGTATACAAAAGGTTTAAAAGCCGATCCAGGTTGGCGTTCTGCGAGTACGGCGCGATTAAATTGATCCGTGCCGCGGCCGCCGACCATGGCTTTAATAAGACCAGTATGTGGATCGATCGCCACAAGTGCACCTTGTGGTTGTTTTAAGCCATTACTATCCGTACGTGAATCGGGAAGTTGCTGCATCGCTTGTTCAGCCGCTTCTTGCATGTCAAGGTCTAATGATGTATAAATTTTTAATCCTTCTTTATACACGGCATCCGCACCATATTTATCAATCATATGCTGCGTGACATAATCGACAAAATATGTTGCGACCTCTTTTTTATCATCTGTTTTCGTGGGGCGTGTCATTAATTTTAGTTTGGTACTGCGAGCTTTAGTCGCCGCTGATGAGGTAATGAATTCATATTTAACCATTTGATCAAGGACGGTCGCTTGTCTTTCAGTGGCTGCTTTTAAATTATTTAATGGTGAATAATAATTAGGACTTTTCGGAATACCTGCCAGCATGGCACATTCTTCTAGGGAAAGATCTTCAACATTTTTTCCAAAGTAAACCATGGCGGCGGATTGTACTCCATATGCGCCTTGGCCAAAGTAGATTTGATTGAGATATAATTCTAAAATTTCATTTTTGCTATATTGACGTTCGATTTGTAATGCTAAAATGGCTTCTTGCATTTTACGCTTTAGTGTTCTTTCTTGTGATAGTAAAGCGTTCTTTGCTAACTGTTGAGTAATCGTACTTCCGCCTTCAGAAACCCCACCGCCCGTGATATTTGACCATAATGCCCGGATAATGCCTCGAGGGTCAATGCCAGAATGTTGGTAAAAACGAGCATCTTCTGCAGCGACAAAGGCGTTTTGCAAATCTTTAGGGATTTTATTCATAGAAACCGGCAACCGATTTTCTACCGAGTGAATTGTGGTAATTAACTTGCCGTTGCTATCATAAATCTGTGAAGAAGCAGCTGGCCTAATGTCATCTTTGAGACTCGGCATCGTATGAATGCTAGCGGTTAAAAAACCAAGGCCAGCACCAGTAATCATGACAACAAATACTATTAATACTATTACAGTGATTTTTGAAATTCCATTTTTAGAAGAACGATGGCCGGTTCGAGGGCTATCGTTTTGATCGTTATCCATTGGAGTCCTCCTTCGATTTGAATACGCTAATTATTATAACATAAAATAATCTGATTAAGGAGTAAAAATCCTATATCGAATACTATTAATTCAAAAAAATAACAAAAGACATACACGTAATAGATGGCCGTAACATATAAGTAAGCATAGTAATATGAAAAATATAAAATAGACATGCGTATAGGAAGGAGGGAGAAAATGAGGTTTATAGTAAGCAAAAGACGAAAAAAATCATCATTACCATTTATCATCATTTCATTAGCTATCATTTTTATACTTAGTTTTTGGATGATGGAAGTCCACTTAAAGCCTACGTTGTTAGCCATTGCTGAGACAAAAGCTACATTACTTGCGACTCAATCCATTAATGGTGTTATTAATGATAGCGTGAATCTCGGGATTGATCCGCAAAAATTAGTAAATATTACATTAGATAGTCGTGGGCGTGTTGTACTTATACAACCCAATACCATGGAGTTTAATAAAATAGCCGCGGATACTACGATTAAAGTGCAAAATGTATTGCGTGAGATTGGTGAAGAAAAAATAACGATACCGATGGGGCAAATTTTAGGTAGTCAACTATTAGCTAGTATCGGGCCGAAAATTACGGTAACGGTCATACCTGTTGGTACGGTACAAGTAAAAGTGGTTGATAAGTTTGAACAGGCAGGTATCAATCAAACTCGGCATATGGTATATTTGATTGCTACTACACAAATTAGAATTGTAGTACCGTTAGTCAGTAAAAGTGTGAGTGTCGAGACGCAAGTACCAATTGCGGAATATGTTGTTGTTGGTGAAGTACCAAGTACATATGTGCAAATCCCATTTCCGAATCTTATAAATGGTGGAGAAAATAATAGTGAAAATAAGAATCAGTGAAATGAACGGCGGAAACATACTAAGTATATTACATTTATATTGCTGAGGTAGCGGAAGAAATGGGCTATAGGGTATTCCTTGTTTTCTATATAATGCAACTCAACCCTATATCCTATTCCTGATAATTGTTAGTGCATATTATGCACCGAGGACGTGGTGTCTATATTTTTATTGTTTATGATTAAAAATATAATAAATAGATTGACATAAAGGATTGCATTATGTTATTATAAATGAGCTGCCGACAACGGTAGCGAAAAAAAGAATATGTTGACAGATTATGAAAAAAATGTTAGCATAATATTCGACCGTAACAAACGGTTCGGTGTTCTTTGAAAACTAAACAATGTAAGTAAGGTTAAAATAAGCCAGATGTGCGATACTCGTTTTTGAGTATCAACAAAGTTGATCGGTGCAAACTGAATCAACACAAACAAGTTTTTTAAAAGAGCCATCAAGGTTCTTCATAAATATAACTTTTATGGAGAGTTTGATC
>Ga0209639_1001353_pt1 | contig 25041 bp, 26 predicted proteins | sample EPASupsiteHSE605_FD_187268 | JGI IMG/M metagenome (GOLD analysis project Ga0209639, IMG submission 187268) | Bioremediated contaminated groundwater from EPA Superfund site, New Mexico - Sample HSE6-05 (SPAdes) (version 2) | ecosystem: Environmental > Aquatic > Deep subsurface > Groundwater >...
CAGGAGCTGTTCTATAAAGAGAGATATTCGGCAACCATTATGGAAAACCCCGATTTTGTGGCGATTGCCTCGGCTTACCGGATTGCAGCCCGCCAGGTTGAGAAACGCGAAGAGCTGGACGATGCCATCCACGAAATGCTTTCGCACGACGGACCCTACCTGCTGGTAGCCGAAGTGGAAGAGCGGGGCATGGTATATCCTATGGTTCCTGCGGGAGGTTGCGTTACGAATATAATCATGGGTGACAATCAATAATCGGGAGGAATTGCTATGGCAGATAAAACATTATATACCGTTACTATATTTTCTGAGAACACCGTGGGGTTGCTTAATCAGATTACGATTATCTTTACCCGCAGGCAGTTGAACATCGAAACATTGTCGGTATCCCCTTCGGCTTTGGAGGGTATTCATAAGTTCACAATCACCACGTTCTCGGACGAGTACACCATCGACAAGGTGGTTAAGCAGATCGATAAGCGGGTAGACATCCTGAAGGCCTTTTACAATACCGACGAAGACCTTGTGTTTCAGGAAATCGCCCTGTATAAGCTAAGCACAGAGCTGTTCCTTAAAATGGGATCTGTAGAAGACCTGATACGCAAGCACAATGCCCGTATCCTGGAGATCAACGAGGTATGTGTCGTTTTGGAGAAAACCGGACATTATGCCGAAACCAAAGCCCTGTTCAAGGAGCTGAGCGAAATGATCGGTGTGTTGCAGTTTATCCGTTCGGGCAGAATTGCCATCAACAAGAGCAAAGTAGAACGGTTGAGCGATATGCTGGCCCTGATGGAAAAGAAAAAACAAGAAAAAGAGAAGGCAACGAATGAGTAAGATCGGAGAATTCCATTTTGTATCTGAATCCTATTTGCTCGATTTCAGAGGACGGGTAACCATCCCGATGATGGGTAATTACCTGCTTCATGCCTCCAGCACCCATGCCGAACAAAGAGGCTTTGGCTTCAACGCCATGGCAAGTCAGGGATGTGCCTGGGTGCTTTCAAGGATGGTGATAGAGATGAAATCCTATCCCACCATGCTTCAGCCCTTCACCATTACAACCTGGGTGGAAGATGCGAATAAACTCTTCACAAGCCGTTGCTTTGCCATCCGCAATGCAGAAGGCGAGGCGATGGGCTATTGCAGAACACTTTGGGCGGCCATCGATCTGGAGAGCCGTAAACCCACCGATCTGGCGCGCCTGGATAATAACCTGCATTCATTTATTGTGGACGAACCCTGTCCCATCGAAAAGCCCGGTAAGATACAGGCGGCAGAGAAAGACACGGAGGGCGAACCCTACAAGGTACGTTACAGCGACCTCGATGTAAACGGACATTTCAACAGCATCAAGTACATCGAGCACCTGCTGGATATGTTTGATCTGTCGATGTTTGCAGATAAAGAGGTGAGCCGTTTCGAGATTGCCTACATGGCAGAAGGAAAATACGGAATGGAAATGTTCCTTCATAAAAAAGAGATAGATCCCCTGCGGTATGTAACCTCCATCTGCGATAAAGATGGAAAGGCGATATGCCGGGCGGAGATAACCTGGAAATAAGAAATAAATTTGGTTTTTAATTTAAAAATAAAGAAAACATGGCAGTAATGAATTTTGGCGGTGTAGAAGAAAACGTAGTTACCCGCGAAGAATTTCCATTGGAAAAGGCAAGAGAAGTATTGAAAAATGAAACAATCGCAATTATCGGTTACGGAGTTCAGGGTCCGGGTCAGAGTCTGAACCTGCGCGACAATGGCTTCAATGTAATTGTTGGTCAGCGTAAGGAATCAAAAACATGGGATAAAGCCGTAGCCGACGGATGGGTACCGGGCGAAACCCTTTTTGATATCGAAGAGGCTTGTCAGAAAGCCACCATCATCCAGTATCTGCTTTCGGATGCCGCTCAAATTGAAGTTTGGCCAACCGTAAAGAAGCACCTTACTCCGGGCAAGGCATTGTATTTTTCTCATGGATTCGCCATCACTTACAAGGAACGTACCGGAATCGTACCTCCTGCCGATGTGGATGTAATTCTGGTTGCTCCTAAAGGATCTGGAACAAGTCTGCGCCGTATGTTCCTTCAGGGACGCGGTCTGAATTCAAGCTACGCTATTTTCCAGGATGCCACCGGCCGTGCATACGACAGAGTAGTGGCTTTGGGTATCGGCGTTGGTTCGGGTTACCTGTTTGAAACCACATTCAAACGCGAAGTATATTCAGATTTAACCGGCGAACGCGGTACATTGATGGGTGCTATCCAGGGTATCTTTGCTGCACAGTACGAAACACTACGCGCCAACGGCCACACTCCATCCGAAGCATTCAACGAAACCGTAGAAGAACTTACCCAGAGCCTTATGCCTTTGGTAGCCGAAAACGGAATGGACTGGATGTATGCCAACTGCTCTACAACTGCACAACGCGGTGCATTGGACTGGTGGAAAAAGTTCCGCGATGCAAGTAAGCCTGTATTTGAAGAACTTTACAGCGAAGTAGCTAAAGGAAACGAAGCACAACGCTCTATCGATACTAACAGCAAACCCGACTACCGCAAAGGTCTTGAAGAAGAATTGAAAGAACTTCGTGAAAGCGAAATGTGGCAGGCTGGTATGGTAGTTCGTAAACTACGTCCGGAAAACAACTAATCGGATTTATCCATCATAATAAAAGCCCGGAAGTATTTGAAAGAATACAACCGGGCTTTTTCATTTATACGATATTGCCGCCTTATAAGGGCATGTTGCCGTGCTTCTTGGGCGGATGGGTAACACTCTTGTTTTGTGTCATCTCCAGCGCCTGAATCAATTTATAGCGAGTCTGCTTCGGCAGGATAATCTCGTCGATGTATCCCAACTCGGCTGCCCGGTAGGGATTGGCAAATTTTTGGGTGTATTCGCTCACCGCTTCGGCTTTCGCCTCCTCATTTTCGGAACGGTACAGAATATTTACAGCCCCCGAAGCCCCCATCACCGCAATTTCTGCCATGGGATAAGCCAGGTTCACATCGGCACCGATCTGCTTGCTGGACATTACGATGTAGGCTCCACCGTAAGCCTTGCGGGTAATAAGCGTAATTTTAGGAACAGTAGCTTCGGCATAGGCATAAACCACTTTGGCACCGTGACGGATTATACCGTTGTGCTCCTGGTTGGTTCCCGGTAAGAAGCCCGGAACATCCTCGAAGGTAATGAGGGGAATATTAAAACAGTCGCAGAAGCGGATAAAGCGTGCGGCTTTGTCGGATGCATCAATATCCAGCACTCCTGCATAATAGGCCGGCTGGTTGGCAACAATACCCACAGAACGCCCACCCATGCGGGCAAACCCTATCACCACATTCTTTGCAAACGAAGGCATCACCTCGAAGAAATAATGATCGTCCACCACCGGCTCAATAATATCCTTGATGTCGTAAGGGATGTTCGGATCGTCGGGTATCACCTGCTGCAGCGACTCCTCTTCCCGCCGTATATCGTCGTTGCAAGGACGAACAGGCGCATCTTCCATATTGTTGGAAGGCAGAAAACTGAGCAGCTCCCGTATGGAAGTCAGCGTCTCCTCTTCCGTATCATTCATGAAATGAGCCACGCCGCTTTGAGAAGTATGGGTGTAGGCACCCCCAAGATCCTCTTTTGTAACCTCTTCGTGCGTTACCGCCTTCACCACATCCGGACCGGTAACAAACATATGGCTCTTCTCTTTTACCATAAAGATAAAGTCGGTCAGCGCCGGCGAGTAGCAGGCTCCTCCGGCACACGGTCCCAGAATGGCCGATATCTGCGGAATCACACCAGACGAAAGTGTATTCTGATAAAAGATGGAAGCATATCCTGTAAGACTCTCCACCCCTTCCTGTATACGTGCCCCTCCGGAATCGTTCAACGCAATAACCGGAGCACCGTTCTTAAGGGCCAATGTCTGTACCTTAAGTATCTTATTGGCATTCGATGCACTAAGCGAACCACCCAATACGGTAAAATCGTAGGCATATACAAAAACCAACCGTCCATCAATTTTACCATGGCCGGAAACAACCCCGTCGCCGGCAATTTTGGATTTCTCCATGTTAAAGTCGGTGCAGCGATGAACCACAAACTTATCCATTTCCACAAATGACCCTTTATCCAGCAACAGATCAATACGTTCGCGGGCAGTTAGTTTGCCGGCTTCATGCTGCTTATCAATCTTACTCAGGCCTCCACCAAGCGAAGCCGCCTTGTCGAGTTCAATAAATTCCTTGTATAGTTTTTCGTTTTCCATTTTATTCTTCCGTCTTATTAATTTCGAGCATAATCAACACCTGATCGTTTGTAACAGTGTCTCCTTCTTTAACCAGTACCTCCTTAACACAACAGTCGGAATTAACCTTATAATTGCTTTGCATTTTCATGGCCTCAATCACCACAACCGTATCGCCGGCCAACAGATTGTCGCCTTCCTTAACAAGCACCTTCACCACCTTGCCGGGCATCGGTGCGATTATTTTGTTATCCGGTTTGTTTTCGTCTTTGCGTCTCATGCGCAGATACTTGGCCTGGGTATCCACAATCTCCACCGGATACGAAGAGAAGTAGGTACTCACCTTATAAGAGCGGCCGTTTTCTGCCCGGATAAGTTCGGCATTATAGGATTTCCCTTCATGCAGGATGGAGCAATAACCATTTTCTACAATCATTATATCCACTTCAAACTCTTTACCGTCTATTGTAAGTAACACCTTGTTACCCTCTTTGCTTTTTAATTCTACTTCAGCAACCCTGTTTCCGATATGTATCTCCATAGTGTTTCATTTAAATTCTTAATACTCCCTTTTGCATACCAAACTCTTTCCACCGGCTGATAGGCCGGTTGTCGGCAGCCTGCGAGGGTTTGTTTTCATCCAGGTTCATCAGGTAATCGATGTAGGCCGCAATCAAGGCAATATTTTCAGATTTTTCTTTGTTGATACTTACGCCCTTAATTAAAAAGTCTGCGTTGGTCTCAATAAACTTGGTATCATAGGTACCTTGTTCGAAGTCGGGCGTATCCAGCAAATGACGCAGGTAGCTGATATTCGTCTTAATGCCCGTTATTTTATATTCGTGAAGCACACGCTTCATCCGTTCGATGGCAAGCTTACGAGAAGTAGCCCATACAATCAGTTTGCCGATCATCGGGTCGTAATACACCGGAATTTCGTAACCCTCGTAGGCATAACTGTCAATCCGTACGCCGATGCCCGTAGGCTCGGCAAGCTGACGAATAATTCCCGGCGAAGGCATAAAATTGTTTTCGGTGTCTTCTGCACAAATACGGCATTCAATGGCATGTCCGCGCTGCACGATATCTTCCTGCCGCAAATGCAAACGCTCTCCGTTAGCCACCCGTATCTGCTCCTTTACCAGATCTACGCCCAGCACCTCTTCGGTGATGGGATGTTCAACTTGCAGGCGCGTATTCATTTCAAGAAAATAGAAATTATATTCGTTATCAACCAGAAACTCGATTGTTCCCGCATTTACATAGTTTACTGCTTTGGCAGCGGCTACGGCTTTTTTACCCATTTCATCGCGCAGGGCGGGAGTTATAAAAGGAGAGGGCGACTCTTCCACCATCTTCTGGTTTCGTCGCTGGATGGAACACTCACGTTCGCAAAGGTGTATAATGTTTCCGTAATTGTCTCCCAGAATCTGAAATTCAATGTGATGAGACTTTTCAATGTATTTTTCTACATACACAATTTCGGAACCGAACGACGAAAGAGCTTCCGAACGGGCTGCCAGAAAGGCTTCGGCGGCTTCACTCTCTTCCCGTATCAGCCGCATTCCCTTGCCACCGCCACCCATGGAGGCCTTCAATATAACCGGAAAACCAATCTCTTTACAAATACGGATAGCCTCTTCCGGACTGTCTATCTGCCGTTCTATACCCGGAACAACCGGTACGCCGGCTTTAATCATTTGCTTTCGGGCCGATATCTTATCACCCATCGCTTCCATGGATTCGGGAGCCGGACCGATAAAAATGATTCCGGATTCGCGTACTTTACGTGCAAACTCTGCATTTTCTGATAAAAAACCATATCCGGGATGGATGGCATCGGCACCACATTTAAGAGCAACCTCAATAATCTTAGGTATATTAAGGTAACTTTCCTGCGAAGCAGCCGGACCGATGGGATAGGCCTCGTCGGCATATAAAACATGTCTCGATGAACGGTCGGCTTCCGAAAAAACAGCAACCGATTTAATATTCATCTCTCTGCAAGAGCGCATTATACGAATGGCAATCTCTCCACGATTGGCTATTAAAATCTTTTTTATCATGTTCCTAACACTCTTTATTATTCAACCAACTAGTTGAATTCAGTTTGACATTACTATATATAACAAAGTATAGACGAAAATGGGTTAGAAGAAATTGAATTTTCATCCGTTCCGGCTATGAAACGAATTAAATGCAAAAACATCTGTCATCTATCATTTTTTGGCTCAAAACCCTTTATTGAAGCGGAGTTTGAAAATGACAGATGCTTTTTTCATCTATCATTCATCTGTTATCTGTCATTCGCTGTAAATCGGCTTTTTATCTTTTAAAAATCAGATATAATTACATGCAAAATTTTGATACGATAAAATAACTTTAAATGTTAAGTCAAGATATTCAAACACAACGATATACAATGTTTTTTACTTAATAGAACTAATCGTTTGACATATGTCGAAATGCATTATGACAGTTGTCAAAAACGATTTCGACAATTGTCAAAATCTATTTTGACAGCTGTCGAATGATTCCTTTCCTTAAGTCATCGAATTTAGTTCCTTAAGTAATAATTTTTTTTCCCTTACAGATGTAATAATGTAGTTCGTTACCTAACATTCGCTCATATTCGGATTCAACTTAAGTACGTAAATGATGCAGCAACAGATCCTCTTTACAGCGGAGCTCTTAACTTTGTGAATGGGGCATCAGGTACCGGGACAGAATATGTTTACGATTCAAATGGAAGTTTGGTTCAGGATTATAACAAGTAGATAGCTAAGATTCAGTATAATCTGCTAAATTTGCCATCAATGTTACAATGTTACAGTTCCAGAACGGCAATAAATAGTAAAAGGAGCTGTTTTGAAATTGCAGCTGCAACACTTACAAAAGAAACAAAATCCTTTATGAAACAGACACAGTCAATTGTTAACAGTACGGGCTCTCAAACAGGAGCTAATACTGTTGTTTGTTGTACTGGGGGAATTATCGTATGGCGAACTAATGAATATGGAAATAAGGCAAAATCAAATTTTAACTTTTCAATCCCAATCAATACCCCTATAGTTCAACCTAATGACGCAACTCGGATACAACAAAAATCTTTTTTATGAATAAATATAAATAATGAATTTGGAATGAAAAAGATAAAAAAACAAGAAATTATACCTTTATTATTGGCTGTTGTATTTATTGCTTCGATATTTTGTTTTATGGTATATAAATTAAATGAAAATAAATCTCTGTCTAATAATTTGGAATATTCCGGTGCAACCATTATTAATTTTTCTTCTGGACCACGAATGAGATATTATCTTGATTATGTATTTTTTATTGGTGAAAAAAAATATCAAGGCAGCGGTCGTTACAATCCTGCGAGCGATACATTTTCAGTAGGTGATACTATTATAGTGGTCTATGACAGGAAAAACCCTGATAATAACAAACCTAAAAGAGATTATTAGACAATATTCAATTTATTTATATTTGCAATTACGTTACAGATTCAGATTGAAAATGCCACAAGAAAACAGTTATTCCTCGTTTGGAGGTCTTTTTGGAGAAGGTACTTCAAATACAAATCAAGCCTACAAATACAACGGCAAAGAGTTGGACCGCATGCACGGACTGGATTGGTACGATTACGGCGCCAGAAATTATCATGCGGCTTTACCAGTCTGGACAACTGTCGATCCATTGTCTGAGAATTATTATGACTTGATTCCCTATAATTATGTTGCAAATAATCCTGTTTATGCGTTTGACCCTGATGGAAGACTTCCGAAAGTAGTAAATAATTCAAAATCAAACTTTTTAATCCTCTTCAAAGACCCTACAGTTCAGTCAAATGACACAACACGAGTACAAAAAATATTATCCATCCCAAAATTCTAAAATGAAAAATAAAAAAAAGATTATTTATTATGTCACTTCTATTATTTGTTTCACTTTCTTGACCTATTTAGTTGTAGGTGGAATTATTAAGAAACGGTCATTGGATAAAAATGCAGAATATACAAAAGCAATAGTAATAGACTATTTTTACACTGTCAGATATACAGATTATTTTAGCTATAAATTCCGTATTGATAATAAGGAATATCAAGGTAGTGGACGACATTATCCTTCAAGCGATACGCTTTCAGTAGGTGATACTATCATAATAGTATATGACAGAGAAAACCCAGATAATAACAAACCTAAAAGAGAATATTAGACAATAGTCTGTCCACTTAACGCATTTTTAGGCTCATAAAGCCAAAATAAAAAGACAACATTCTGCAAGATTCAAATTTTGAGGATATTTTTTTTCAAAAAAATCTTTTTGGGCTCTGCTGTTCAAAGAGATTTTTAAAATACATTTTTCTGTTATTAGATGGCATTGGAAGTAATACAGACTTAAATAATAGTTATTTAAGATAATTAGTTATATTTGCCTTGATGATACAGATTCAGATTACATACACCATACACTGAATTGAAGATGAAGGGAATGCAAATATACACTAGATATATATGGATAGAAAGGTTGCCATTATTGTTTTTAGCTTTTGTATAAGTATTGTATATTTTGGATGCATTCCTGCAAAAAAGTACACGGAAACCTTTCGCTTCAATAATAAATGCCAATGTGACTCCATATTGATAGAAAGCAATCAATTTATACTATATAATGATAGTTCATTATATAGTATATTTAAAAAAGCTCCATTCGATTACAGTTTATTTATTGATACGGGATTTGTAACAAATGATAATAGAAAGTACTATTATTTAATGGCCGGATTAGATATCTACACAATTGGGTTATTAAACATTTCGAACGATAAATATTTATATAAGAGAAATCGTAATGAAGCAGATGTGTTGTTATTTGATTTTAATTCAAAAATTGGTAATAGCTGGATGATAAACCGTGAAGGCTTCTTTAAAAGCTATAATATTGTGTTAAATGAAATAAAGTATAACTCTTATATTGGAGATAGTGTTTATTGCTTTACTCTAGACTATAAAGGGCCTAAATTTTCTAATGGTTACTATTTTGTTCGGTTTGAGGTTTCCAAATATTATGGAATTACAAGCTTCAGTTTTGATAATGGAATTGATTGTTTATATTCGTTACCTTAAAGAATATCTGGTGTTCAAACTCGTTCACATTCAAAAGAGAGATATTAGTGTTTAATGTTATTTAGTTGATAATAACTGTTGATTTGGATTGTTCAATACATTATTAATAGATGGCATTATTCCATTGATAAGCATCCAATCAGTAACTTTACTAAAATGCCAGAGATGTTCTTGAACATAATTGAATCTAAATAGTATGATTTAGTTGTGCACCTCCTGTTTATTCAGTTAATTAGAGGGATTTTCTATATTGTTGATTAATCCCATAGAGATTAAATTGATATACAACCTTTTTCGAAAATTATGAGAAACATGAAAAAAACGAATTTATTTTCAGCAATTACATTCTTATTCATAATGGTTGCATGTGTTGGTACAAAAGATCAATTAGAATATGATTTGATTACCGTAGATGTAAACGCAAAATATCCTAAAAAGGAACTTATACTTCAAGATTTTATGGATGTGGAATACATAGCTTTAGAATCTTCCGATGAATATATTACTCAAGGCGTAATTAAAGCGGTAGGTGAGAAAATTATAATTGTAAGTAACCGAAGTGTAGATGGGAATATATTTATTTTTGACCGAAAGAATGGAAAGGGTCTGAGAAAAATAAACAGATTAGGCCAAGGTCCTGAGGAGTATTCACAATTTACAGATATAATCTTAGATGAAGACAATAACGAAATGTTTGTAATAGCATATAGTTCAAGAAAAATATTGGTGTATGATCTTTATGGAAATTTTAAAAGAAAGTTCAAGTTTGTAAACGAAATGGAATTTTATAATTACACATTTAATTACGATAATGAGTTCTTGATTTGTCACAAGGGTTACTCTCCTGGAGTTGAAACGGAACGTTCTTCTCATATACTTATTTCCAAACAGAATGGGCAAATCAAACGAGAAATTGAATTGCCATATAGTGGAGTAATTAAAACTCCAGTTATAATAGAAGGAGAGGGAAGTATTACTCCTGAATTTTACTTAACTATTCCAAATCAAAAAGATTGGGTAATAATGAGAACATCATCTGATACAATTTATAACTATTCAGCTGATAATATATTAAATCCTCTCATCGTAAGGACTCCTTCAATTCAATCGATGAACCCTGAAATTTATTTATTTCCTACCGTTATTACAGATCGTTATTATTTTATGAGAACAATGAAGAAGGAAATAGATTTTACCACCTTTAAAGGGTTTCCCGGAACTGATTTAATGTTCGACAAGCAAGCAAAATCTATTTTCGAATATGTTGTGTTTAATAATGATTTTTCACCCAAACGAGAAATTTCGTTAGGTCAGAAACCCAATAGCACTATGGCTACATGTCTGACCTTAAATGCATTTTATCTTGTTGATGCGCTTGAGAAAAACGAATTGAAAGGCGAATTAAAAGAAATAGCCCAAGAGCTAAATGAAGAATCCAATCCCATAATTATGTTAGTAAAATATAGAAATTAAGTCAAGGTTGTATGTAGAATGTGGAATTAATGAGTGTTTATTGTATTAACAATTGGATTCAGAGGAAAAATAATTGATTTTATGTTTCTTGCATATTTTATTCCTAATGACATAACAGGTTATTAATACTTTATTTCTTTTAAATTGGATGGGTTTTTCGTCTCAGCTCAACCTTAAATTTTTCTTTTAAGTCATTCATTTCTTTTTCTGTAAAGTGATTTTCGTTCAAGGCCTTTGTTTGCTCGTCGGTCAGCAATTGATTTAGAAAATCAGCTTTATGTTTATACGACGTACAGTTTTTACAGATGTATAAATGAGTCTGGAGCTGTAGCTTTTCCAGGGGCGATAGCGAAGTATGCAACTTCTTCTCTATCAGAAACGTTGTCTTCTTACATGAGAGGATAAAAAAGTGTATGATTTTTTTAAGCATATCGTTTCCTTTCATTTGTCAAACCAGTTTATTTCTATGCACTTGCGTAATTGTAACCTACTGCGTTGAAGCAATTTCCAATAAGCGGTAGTGGTTATTTCCAGTTCATGGCATATCTTGCCGGCCTTCTGTCCGTGAAGGTAGCATAGTTTGATGGCTATTTTCCACCGGGGTGGAAGTTTGTCAAGACAATCATAAAATGATTGCCGGAAATCTGTATTATCCAGTAAGGTATCAAGGGAATCGGGCGTTTCTTCCCAAACGTTTGTAATATCCGTCTGCTTCCATTCGCCGTTCTGGTCAAAATAATGTTCAAAGTTGATATTTACCATTGGTTTACGGTAACGTTCCTTATACATATCGACCACTTTGTTGTGAAGTATTCCCTGGAGCCATGCTTCGGCAGATAGTACGTTATGTAAAGTATCCCTTCGGCTGTACGCCACAATGAAAACTTCCTGCACGACATCTTCTGCATCTTCTTTGTTGGACAGAAGATAAAATGCTCTGTTAAGGAGTTTATGGGAGTGAGACTCTATCAACTCCTCGAACAGAGTATCCGTTAATTCCGGTTGGGGTTTAATATTCATTATTTACAAAGATAATTTTTCTCCTGTTATTTTTCCCGGATCTGTCTTTATTATTTCTTTGAAATCTGGCATTCACAATTCATACGGGACAACGAGGTTTGTGTAACCGGAATAACCTGCTATTGTTGTTAAAAGGTGATTACCTGATAGCCTCTTTTAAGATATTCCGCCAAAGGTTCTCCCATTGGCAATACATCGTAATGGAGTCCTTTTAGCTTTTCTGTCACTCCGTAAGCATTGGCACAGGCTATGCATGCTTTAATTTTCACGCCATCGGTCTGCATTTCTTTTAATTTTTTCTGCAAGGTTGTGTCTGAGGCAATAAGTTTGGCAGAAGGTCCCCATATTACCAGAGTTGTCTCTGAAAACCAGCTGTTTTTTTGAGCTGCGTGAGGAAACATGAGTGCTACACGCTGGGCTACCATGGGGTCGTCACTGCTCCACACGAGTACCAGTTTATTGTTGTTGGATGTTTTTACAAGTTGGGTAAGGTTCATTATTACGTCGTCTATATTCGCTCTTTTAGTATAGTCGGGGTTAACGAATGCATATCTGATAATCCCTTTTGAGTCGATGATGTAGGTGGCGGGTAGAGGTACTTCTGCTTTGTTGTTTCCATTATACTGGCTAAGGCCAAAACCTTTCTCATATTTGTTGGCTGTTTCGGTATCAAGCTGGTACACTAAGTCGTATTTGCGTCCTGCTTCGTTGTCGTTATCTGATACGACAGAGAAAGACAGTTGATTTTTCTCGGCTGTAGTTATGCCTTTGTCGGGAAGTTCGGGGGAGATAGCTACTAAAGTGGCGCCTAATTGATTGATTTCCGATACTTTATCTGCGAATCCTTTCAGCTCTAAATTACATAGTGGACACCAGCCTCCACGGTACCATTTAAGCACAACCGGCCCTTTTTGTAGTAATTGGTATAGATTTACTTTGTTTCCGTTCTGATCATTCAATGTGAAATCGGGGGCTTTTGCTCCGATTCGGAGTCCTTGTGCTGCATCTTGTGCAATCCCTGACAATGCGGTTGCAAGCATCATAAATGAAATGATTAATTTCTTGATCTTCATGTTTATAACTGTTTAATTTATTTATATCCGAAACAGTTCCTGTTAGAGGACTGCTCCGTTTTTATAGTCTGCTTCGGATCAAAATCCTGACAAAAAACAGTTTATAAAAATAAATTTATCGGATTTGGATAAAGAGGTGCAAGAATCTTGATTGCGCTTGCTGTTGGTTTATTAAAAACGCTCGCTTTCGGAAAGAGGTATAAGTAGCAGCAGAGATACCCCGGAATGAGGATGAGGCAAAAGAATCTGTTTCAGGATAGTAGCTCCTTTTTGTCGTAGTTAGCAAATTTTATTTTTAATTGTTTGCCTGCTATTTCCATTTCACCTTCTTTCCCGATGCGAAGGGTGTCTACAATAACCAGCAGTTCATATAGTTCGGGTTCGTTTTTTGCAATTTCGGGAACGGTTTTATAAAGAGGTTCAACCGTTTGTCCTTTTAATGATCCTCGCTGACTGGCCCATACAAATTCTTTGGCCCCTTTGTAGAATTGTTCTTTGATGGGAGTGGCCGAAAATGCTGTTGGAATACCCATACTGAATTCTCCGGGTTGTATGGGGTATGCGAATTTGATTGTGTGTATAAGGTAGTTTTGAAGGGCAGTAATATTTACTTTTTGGTTGCTTTTATCCAACAGCTTGGCTTTACGGCATCTTTCGAGCGACTTGGATATTTCGGGAACGCTAATTTTTAATGCTTGTGATAAATCTGTGCTATACCAGGTTGTTTTACTGTTTGTAGTCATTTTCAATAATATCACAATGTCTTGCGGGAGTACTTCGTGTAGGTTGTTCATTCTTTTGATATTTATACGATAAAAGCAAATATACAAAATAAATGTCTATAAATCAAGGATATGAATGATATTGCGTGTAAATGCCTGTTCTTATGTATATACCGATCTGTTTCTTCTGATTTACCAGACGAATACATACCTTAATTTAGAGATAGAAATTAAGTCAAGGTTTTATGTAGCAGAAAAATCTTAATTTTAGGGGTGGATAGAGACTTTTGAGTCTTATATATAAAGTAATATTATTATGAAGAATATATTTGTTTATTGTGGGATGGCTTTATCTCTATTTTGTATGGATGTTTTGGGAGTTGGTGTGGCAGAAGGTAAGCCAACTGTACGTAAAGCGGCTGCTCCGCTCTATCGCGACCCGATAACAGACGGTGCTGCAGATCCTGTGTTGATATGGAACAGACAGGAGAAAACATGGTGGATGCTCTACACGCAGCGCAGAGCGAATCAGGAAACAGCGGATGTAGCTTATTGCTACGGCAACGGAATAGGTATTGCCGAGTCTGCCGATAATGGTAAGACTTGGATATATCGCGGCATCCTCGACTTGAATTTTGAACGTGGTCATAATACATTTTGGGCTCCCGATGTGGTATATCACGACGGCAAATATCATCTTTTCGTGTCTTACATAAAAGGTGTGCGCAATCATTGGGGAGGTCAGGCTCATATCGTGCACTTTGTAAGTGACAACCTATGGGACTGGGAGTTTAAAGGCAGTCCTAAACTGTCGTCGGACAAGGTGATAGATTGCACACTGATGAAAGGCGACGACAATGTGTGGCGTATGTGGTATAAAGACGAGATGGCTGGAGCCCACACTATGCTCTCGGAAAGTAAAGACCTTGACAACTGGTCTCCGGCCAGAGAGGCTATTGGCGGAGGTGCCCATGAAGGTCCCAAAGCTTTCAAGTATGCAGGATATTATTGGATGGTGACAGACGAATGGCATGGCATGAGAGTGTATAAATCGTCGGATCTGGAGAAATGGGAAAAGCAAGGATTGATTCTCGACAAGCCTTCGCAGAGAAAAGATGATACTCCCAGCGGTGCGCATGGTGATGTGGTGGTGCTTGGAGACAAGGCATATGTGTTCTATTTTACTCATCCGGGCAGAAAGTCTCATACCCAGGATGCGCACGACGTAAATGGAAACGTGCCCTACGAGCTGCGCCGTTCATCTATTCAGGTGGCTCCGTTGGAATATATAAACGGCACATTGGTGAGTAACCGCGATATAGACTTCGACTTCTATCTTCCCGAAATGGCAGACTAAAAGTTAAAATCACATTTATGCAAAATAAATAAAACAATAGAAAATGCGTAAACTATTATTACTGACATCTCTGCTTGTGGTGGGAATATCATTCAGCATAGCTAAAAAGAATGAAAAAATAAATTCGCCCTCTTTCCCTATCTCGTCCAACAAAACCCTCGTTCCTCAGCCAGAGGGTCTGTGGGCTATTGCTACCGGATGGCAGGACGATTGGATGACGGGATGGAAGTATGCCAACCCAACTTCCGAAGAACAAAGCGGTGATTGGCACATATTGAAAGGTTCTATTGTGCTGCCGCAGGGCGAAATGAAGCTGAGGGATGCTTACAAGGAGCTGAAACCGGGTTTGATTAAGTATGTGCGAAGATATGAATGGACTGGCAAGGAGCCGCTCAATCATGCCACTCTTTCTGTGAGATGGCGCATGGAGGGAGAGAATCTTTCCCTTTTTATGCCGGGTATATTATATTATGGAAATAAGAATGGCGCTGCCGTAAATTCAAATGTTATTCCGGTGTATGAAGGGAAAGAGGGCGAATTTGCAATTTTTGAGGATCATCGCTTTCCGATGCCTTTCGTTATGCTTGAAGATGGTGCAGCTAAGAATGCCGCTGCCATTCACACAACCCCGAGTCCGGTAAGAGGAGCCGTGTTGGCAGACCAGTGGTGGTCGATGGGTGTGGAGGCAGGTAAAGGTTACACCGACTTTGTGCTTTATAGCGGACCTATCGGATACAACAAGCAGCACAGCGTTGCAAAGGCTCTGCAGCAACGACCGATGAGATATTCAGACACTTATATCACTATGGAGCCGGGAAAGGTGATTGAAAAAGAGTTTTATATAGAAACATATGCCATTTCTCGCCCAGGTACTGGCTTCCAACAACCGGTTTACACCTCGATGGACATACATAAACCGTATGATGTTGACAAATTCGCCGACTTCCAATCCATTATCGAGGGCAAGTACAGATTTGCTCTGAACCGTTGGTTTGGGTTCGACTCCAAAAAGCAAGGCTTCTCCATGTACGACCTCTCAATGAGACAGGATATTGTGATGGGGTGGTGCGGTCAGGCTGATTCTCCAGGCTTTGCTTTGCAAGTTCTTGGTTCAATGATTGACGACGGCTCGATTCCTGAAAAAGTACAAAAGTCTATGGACTACCTGTCAACTTTCCCGGTGGATGAGATTACGGGTGTTTTTCCTGTAGGATTCAACGGAGAGAAATACCACGGAGGTGATCATGTATCGTGCGGACAGGCAATGTATAATTTCTCGAAAGCAATAGAGGCCGCACGCAAAAGCAAAAAATACAGCACCGCAAAATGGGAAGCATTTCTGAAGAAGAGTGCCGAGGGGCAGAGTAAACGTATTCTCGATCCGGCCTGGAATCCGGTTTCCACTGCCGAAGGTTTCTATATAGCACCTCTTATCCGCTCCTCGAAACTGTTTAAGAACAAGAAGTATGAGCAGGCAGCTGTTAAAGCCGCTCAGGTGTTTGCCGACCGGCATTTGCAGATGAACGAATGTTATTGGGGTGGTACGCTTGATGCAACCTGTGAAGACAAGGAGGGTTCGTGGGCGGCATTTCAAGGGTTTCTCGAACTTTACGAGCAGTTGGGCGAGAAGAAATATTTGGATTGGGCAAAGCACGCTATGGATGTGTGTCTCAGCTATACAGTTGTGTGGGACATCCCTCTTCCTGCAGGCAGAATGGCCGACTATAATTTCAAGACAACCGGATGGACAGTCGTTTCACCGCAAAATCAACACATCGACGTGTATGGTGTTATTTTCACTCCGGAGATTTATAAGATGGGCACATACCTTAAAGATAAACGCTTGCAGGATCTTGCCAAAGTTATGTTTCGCTCGTGCTACCAGCTGACCAACATTTATGGTTCGCAGGGGGAACAGCTTCAACAGACCAATTTCGCACAGCACGGAGATATGAGTAATGTATATAAACTGCGTGGCGGCTATTCGGAAGGGTGGACCGTGTTCTGGATAACAGCCCACTTCCTTAATGCCGGCGCACGATTCATGGAAATGAATGTCATCCCATGATATTGGTTCATCTTGTAATACAGTAAGTTGTTAATATGTATAGATTGCAGATGACAGATGAAAAGTATCTGTCATCTGCATCTGTCATTCTCAAAACCCTTTACTGGAGAGGGTTTCGGTCTGAAAAATGATAGATGAGAGATACTTTTGCATTTAATTCGTGCTGCAATTCTGCAGCGCGAAATTCTTTAAATTCAGTGCTTTAAATAACTTGAATGTGGCTATTGTATAATACTTATAAGGTCGAAAAAGCTTGGCGGATGTAATTACTTATTTTTTACGACTTCCTGTTTTAGTGCTAATTCTCTATACCATTTCTCTAATGTATTATTCTTGAAAATGAACATATAGAATTCATCGTCCTTGTAAAAGTCTCTGTAGGATAATACCTCCACTTGTACTCCATTTTCTATTTTCTTTTCAGCGATAGTGTAATTGTTACCTAAGATCTCAGTAATTTGCTGTTTTGACATTCCTAATTCAAGTTTATTCATCTTTTCGCTTGTCATATTCGCTAAAGATGAACAGCCGGTCGTTATAAGTACTAAGATAAATAGTATGCAGATTCTTGTTTTCATATTTTAATACGTATAGATTATTTTACAAATATAATTAATGTATTTGATAAATAATCTGTTTTTTTGTTGAAATCATATATAAAACGTTTACTAAAGAACGTAATTTTTAATTTAGATTACAGTTTCAAAATAACTCATATTTAGCAGGAGTACGCTCTAAAGCTTCTTCGGCTAATCTTGTTTCTTTACTAACAATAATGGAAATTGAATATGGATAAGGTAGCTTTAACCATACATAATCTCTCAAGATCTCAGACTTCATATTTAACCTCGATATGTTTAGGACAGATTCAATATTAGTAAAAAATAGCCCTTTTCCTCCTTTATATTCATTTTGTCTAAACAACTGGTATCTACATTCTGTAAGATGATACGAATTGTCAAGTAATGAATATTTACCCCGTATAAAGGTTTTCCAGACAGTATATCTGAATCCTTTTTTTTCACCTACAAAACGAGCTAAAGAAGATGTATTTGACTTTATATTGTAATTTGTACCTGAAACTTGCTCGAACTCAATAATGACATTTTTTAATGTGTCAATGATAATATATCCTTCATTTCCTTCTCCTTTTTTTGTTTTAAAAGAAAATTTCAATAGGTTCTTGTTTAAAGTGCAATTATATTCGGTCAAAGAAAAGATGTGTTTTTTTATAAATCCGTAGTCAAAATCTTTAATGAAATTGTTATATAAACTTCTCCTTAACTGCATAAAATCTTTACCAGCAGTTTTATCTTTATATCTGATCAGATTAGTAATTGGACAAATTAAGTAACCTTCCTTTTTAGAATATTCTGGAGAAATCAAATATCCACTACTACTAAATGCATAACCGCTAGAGTCGCTTAATGACTTGATATCGAACGAATAGTTTAATGTTTGTTCTTCTGTATGATAGTTTTTTGATTTATCTTTTACAAATTGTTTCAATAATTTTTCAATCCATTTGTTGTTTTGAACAGTAATCACTACGTCTGGCATTATATGTACAATCGGAGTCATGAATATAGTATCACATTTTGAGTGTTTTGTTAAGGGTAGTAATTCATAATTGATATGTGAAAAATAAACAGTATCGTATTTAAAATTAATACTATATTCGCCATACTCATTACCCATTGTACCTCTGACATTAAGACCTTTTGTGTGGATACTTACGAATGGTATAGGCGATAAAGTTTCAATATCAATAACAACCCCTTTTGTTTGAGCTATGGAGGTGTTATTAAAATTGATAATAACTAATGTGAGTATTATTCTCTTAATTTTTAACTTCAACAATTCCATAACTATTCATAGTTTATAAACTCAATAATTAAATCATTTAATTATAGGGTTGTGAAATTCGTTAGGTTATTGTTGGCAAATATATGTATATTAAATTCTAATTATTAATCTGTTTAGTTAATAAGTGGCTCTTAAGTGGACTAATTTTATAATAAATGTTATTGTTTAATTGTCTGTGAATGACTTTTTATACATGAATGATTTTAAACTAATTAATACTTGAGTTGGTCACTGTGTATTATAATGAAGTACTTGAATATTTTTTTTAACTTTGTTCCTGTTTCTGAAAATACTATTGCAGCCATTTGTCTGTTTTTTAAGTGCGGTTTGATTTGCTGTATAGATAATTTTTGTATAAGAGGGGGATAAGTTTTGAAAGAAATAAGTTGTCATACTGATAATGAAAGATCGTTTTAGTGCAGATCGATTTAAAAAACAGGACATGTAAAAGATAAACAAAAAATACAAATAAGATGAAGAGACGTGATTTTATTAAAGGTTCAATAGTTATGGGGGCAGGTGTGTCTCCCTCAATTCAGGCAAAAACAATACTAAATCGTATACCTGTTGAAAAACAGGCTCCAAAAACTGCCAAACCTCATATTGTTTTTATAATAAGTGATCAGCATCGCGGCGATTCGTTGGGATGTATGGGGCATCCGGCAGTTATTACTCCTTCTATCGACAAACTGGCTGAGGAGGGAAATTTATTTGTGAGTGGTTATTCGTCCACCCCAAGCAGCACCCCGGCTCGTGCCGGATTGTTAACCGGATTATCTGCCTGGCATCATGGTATGCTGGGGTACGGCAAGGTTGCGAAAAAGTATACTTATGAGTTCCCGCAGATGATGAGGAACTTAGGATATTATACCTTTGGCATTGGTAAAATGCACTGGCATCCTCAAAATGCATTGCATGGTTTTCACGCAACATTGCTAGATGAGAGCGGACGTTCGGAATCGCCCGATTTTATTTGCGATTACAGAAAATGGTTTCAGACTCAGGCTCCCGGAAAAGATCCTTTTGTTACAGGAATCGGATGGAACAACCACCGGGCTGGGGTATACAAACTACCGGAAGAGCTGCATCCAACAAGATGGACAGGCGACAGAGCTTGCGAACTGATTCGGAATTATGATAATGAGAAACCGTTATTTCTAAAAGTATCCTTTGCCCGTCCTCATAGTCCGTACGATCCTCCTAAGCGTTATCTTGATATGTACAAAGATGCAGATGTTCCGACCCCTGCTGTTGGAGACTGGTGCGGTAGGGATGCCAAATTATTGGATCCTGAAAAGGCTGATCCGGATGCGCCATTTGGTAATTTTGGAGATGAATATGCCAAAAATTCACGCCGTCATTATTATGCCAGCATTACGTTTATAGATGATCAGGTTGGTGAGATTGTACGTACGCTGAAAGAAAAAGGAATGTATGAAAACACACTGATCTGCTTTACGTCTGATCATGGAGATATGATGGGCGATCATTACCATTGGCGTAAAACCTATGCCTATGAGGGGTCTGTTAAAATACCGTATGTGGTAAAATGGCCGGAAGCTGTATCGCGTGATAATAAAAGACGCGGGTTTATAAGTGAACCGGTTGAGCTCCGCGATTTCCTACCCACCTTTATTGACATAGCCGGCGGAAGTGTACCGCCCGATATGGATGGAAAATCGTTGCTTACATTAGTTAAGTCTGACACTCCTGAATGGAGAAAATATATTGATCTGGAACATGCAACCTGCTATAGACCGGAAAATTATTGGTGTGCATTAACAGATGGAAAAATTAAGTATATTTGGTTTTTCTATAACGGGCAAGAGCAGCTGTTTGACCTTGAAAAAGATCCGCAAGAGTTGCATGATTGTGCTTTATTGCCCGCATACAAAATGAAGCTTACTGAAATGAGAAACGAAATGGTTGTTCATTTGAGTGAAAGAGGGGATGGTTTTGTAAAAGACAATCAACTCGTTAGAAGAGATAAAACCTTGTTGTATAGTCCTAATTATCCAAAAGAATAATGAAAAATCTAATTACAGGAGTGTGTTTGCTGGCTGCAGCGCATTCCACTTTGGCTGCTTCTTTGACAGAGAAGACAAAAAATGAACGTCCGAATATCCTATTTATTCTTTCGGACGACCATACCTCTCAGGCATGGGGGATATATGGTGGTATATTGAGTAAGTATGTTAAGAACGAAAATATTAAGCGTCTGGCTCGTGAAGGTTGCGTGCTTGATAATAGTTTTTGCACAAACTCTATATCAGTTCCTAGTCGTGCAGCGATTATGACAGGAAGATATAGTCATACAAATGGCGTTTATTCGCTAAGTGATGCTTTGTCTCCGGATAGTGCTACTATCGCTAAATCGTTGAAGGCAAGTGGGTATCAGACCGCTCTTATCGGTAAGTGGCATTTGAAAAAGGAGCCCGCCGGATTTGATTATTATGCGGTTTTCCACGATCAGGGTGAGTATGTTGATCCTGTATTTAAAACCGCAGACAACTGGGTGGATGACGATAAAGGAAAGTCGAGCGAACGAGTAAAAGGTTTTTCAACTGATATTGTAACGGATCGTACTATACAGTGGATAGAGAACCGAGACAAAGATAAACCGTTTATGATGTTTTGTCATTTTAAAGCTACTCATGAGCCATATGATTATCCTGAAAGAATGAAGCATCTTTATGATGATGTCGTTTTTCCGGAACCGGAAAACATGCTGGAGTTCGGGATGGAGAAGTCTGGCCGTACATTTCCAGGTCAGACCCTCGAAACAATAGGTCGTAACTGGGAGTTCGCTTCTAAAGCTCCCGATAAATGGTGGTGTAAGTATCCGGAATTACCTTTTAGTACGCAAGGATTGGATAGTATTGCAGCACGTAAAAAGATATATCAGAAATTGATGAAAGATTATCTGAGGTGCGGAGCAACTATAGATGATAATATTGGGAGGTTACTAAACATGCTAGACAAAGAAGGCCTTAGTGAAAATACCATTGTGGTGTATGTTTCGGATCAAGGTTACTTTTTAGGAGAGCATGGCTTTTATGATAAGCGAATGATGTACGAAGAATCTTTGCGTATGCCTTTTGTGATTCGTTATCCAAAAGAAATTCCGGGTGGAACCCGTATAAAAGACTTGATAGTCAATGTTGATTTTGCTGCTTTATTGGCTGATTATGCCGGAATTCAACCTCCAGAAAATGTGCAAGGTAGAAGTTTTCGCGAAAACTTAAAGGGGCATACGCCGTCCGACTGGCGTAAAAGTATCTATTACCGTTATTGGACACATCATGATATCCGTCCGGCTCACTTAGGGATACGTAACGATCGGTATAAATTAATATTTCTGTATGGAGATCGTTTGAATACAACTGGTTCAAGCGAGAAATCAACTGTCCCGACCTGGGAGTTTTACGATCTTCAAAATGATCCTTATGAAAATAAGAACCGGTATAAAGATCCGGCATATAAAGCGATTATTAATCAAATGAAGTATGAATTGCTGGAACAACGTGAACAATGCGGCGATACAGATAAGGACAATTTAATAATGCAGAATATACTAAAAACATATTATTGGGATTAATAATACTAGATATCAATGCATTTAAACATGTGTGTATCCGAAGTAGATTTGGAGAAAACAAAAGAGCCACTGCAATTACTGCAGTGGCTCTTTTGCAGAGCCGAAAGCCGGACTCGAACCGGCGACCTATTCATTACGAATGAATTGCTCTACCAACTGAGCTATTTCGGCGTCTTTTTTATTTTCGGGTGCAAATGTAATCAGTCTAATCGATATCTGAAAGAAGTTTTGTTAAAAATTCGTCCAATTCTGTGTCCAAATCTTTTAACAAAGGATCGTCTGCACGTAGCATATCATCGTCAACAAACAGAAGTTCCTCTATCTCAACAAAATCATCGTCCGTAAGAGTTACAGATAATGGTTTCATAAAATAGTCGCGGTCAAATACACCTTTGTTTGCCAGAGAGGTGAGGGCTGCCTTGCTAGATTCGGCCACCCGCTTGTTAAATGCTTCTTCGTCGTCGCTGTTGTTTATCCAATCGAATATAATGACCTTATCCAGCAGCTTTTCATTATCGTCGTATATCTGTAATTCGCCGCTTTCCTGGTCTGCTTGCAGAAATAAGTCGCTGATAAAGCCGGCGGACTCATTCTTTGCTACTTTATCGATAGCCGACAAAATTGCAGTTTCGATTACAGCTTGTACCTTTGCATTATTTGTGCTCATATAATATCGTGTTAATTCTTGTTCGTATAATTTGCCAAAAGTAATAAAAAAATAGCAAACAAGGTGTTATTCCTTTCCAAATTGCATGTTAAGTTTGTTGTTGGCTTGTATACGGGAGGTGATTACCTGCTCATAGAGTGTGAGTAGTGCCACATTGCTGTCTTTTTCGTCGCTTGTCTGTTCTTTGAATAGTGCTAACGATTTTTTTGCCCAGTCAAGCGCTTCATTAAACTTCCCGGCCATTTCGTATCCTACGGCTATATTGGCGGCAGCCTCGGCTTTTAATTTCTTGTTTGTCTGCGCTTGGTAAATGGATTGCCAGATGGTTAAGGCTTCTTCCCATTTCTCTTTGGATGCAAAGGCAGATGCCTGTTTCCATCGGGTACCCGAATTGGTGTAATACCAACGTTGTGCCTGCTCCCAGTGCGGAACAAAGTTTCTGTAGGCTCCGGAGGTCAGATAGGCTGCAGTTTCACGCAACGCAACCTCTGGTTTGGGGAGGTAGCTGTCCAGTGCCCTCAGGTTGTTTGCTCCTTCCGACCAAAACAAACTATCTGTAAGATAGATGGTTGCCATGGAGTTGTTTCTCCCCGGTATATAGGCTCTCAATACGGCGGTTGCCTGTACTTTGATGGTGCCTGCCATAACTTCTCCAAAGGGGAATACGTCTTTTTCCATGTTGAACAACAAACGGTCCAGGGAAATTATCGCTTCGGCTCCACTCTCGTCGCAAATCGTTTCTACCTGGTCGGGCGTAAGTTTAGTGTCCTGGAAGAATAAATCGTCCTGGCGCATGGCATCGTTGTACAACCGTACGTCTTTAAAAAAGGGTTGATCGGCAATAGCTTCGCCCAATGCCTTGCAGGCATCATACAGGGCGCTGTCGGCCACCATGTGGGTGGTATCTTGTTCTACTCCCATTATTGTATACTTGTACCCCGGTTTTTTAGGCTGAGGTACGGCATTATTCACAATAACAACCGTTTCGACCGTCTCCGGGAATGTAATTTCGGCCGGAGTAAAGGTTTCAATACCAAAGTATTTAACCGAACCGCAGGAGGTTAAAATTCCTGCCAGCAGAATTAAAGCTGTGAATATCGTATTTTTCATTTGATCAATTATTATTATGGGACAATGGGAGTAGAAAAGATGCCTTGATCCGTCAGGCTATATCGCTTACGGCTTTGAAATATCCGATTGATTCGGCAATGCCGAGGAAGGGATCTTTCATGTCTTTTTCGTATTCCAGACTACATACGCCGGTATAATTTACTTCGCGCAGCATACGTATCAATGCCGGAAAATCAATTTTGCCTCGTCCTATCTCAATCCCTCTTCCTGCTTTGGATGCTTCTGTTACATCTTTAATGTGTACATCGAATACGCGGGTATGGTATTTCTTGAGGTCGGCCACGGGATCGCAACCGTTGCGCAGATCGTGACCTACATCCAGGCACATGCCGATACGCGGGTCGAGCATATGGGTGTGATTCCACACGTCTGTAGCATCGGGATAGGTGGCGATGTCCGGCCCATGAAGGTGGATCGCATAATTAAAATTGTATTCCTTAACCTTCTTGTCTACATAAGGGAGCAGCTCGTAGTTAGGAACGCCTACGATTGTTTTAACGCCAACTCTTTTAGCATAGGCAAAGGCGTTGTCTATTTCTGCTTCGCTTTTCATGTAGATGGGGCCAACGGCATAGCCCGTTACCTTTTTGGCAGCGAGTTTTGCATGGAAGGCGGCTATCTGTTCGTCTGTACTTGTAAAAGGTAAATGGAAATCCTTTATGCACAGGTAATGTACATCCAGTTTTTCCA
>Ga0209639_1001355_pt1 | contig 25030 bp, 23 predicted proteins | sample EPASupsiteHSE605_FD_187268 | JGI IMG/M metagenome (GOLD analysis project Ga0209639, IMG submission 187268) | Bioremediated contaminated groundwater from EPA Superfund site, New Mexico - Sample HSE6-05 (SPAdes) (version 2) | ecosystem: Environmental > Aquatic > Deep subsurface > Groundwater >...
CTGCTTTGCCAATTGGGAACTCACGACCCTCTGTTACCAGAACGCCGCTCCCTTGAGCTACCGGGGTGAACGGACAACTCCCCGGACGGGACTTAAACCCGCTTGATATTAGGTTGTTACTGCGTACTGACAGTTTATCCAATTAATCAAGCTAAGGGAGCAGAGTAAATTCAAGCCATCCCTTAACCTCATGGTTTTGAACGAAATAAAATGTTGGGGCGTGGGAACGATCAAAAATGACGCCCCTCCCCCGCTAAGCGCGGCGGAAATGGAGGGAAAGAAAACGGTCCAGCTGGTTGGCAAAGGCCTGGCGGTCGGCCTGATTGAACGAGGCGGGGCCGCCGGTTTCAACCCCGGTGGCCCGCAGGCTGTCCATGAAGTCGCGCATCGAGAGCCGGGCTTTGATGTTGTCGGTGGTGTAGAGTTCGCCGCGCGGGTTGAGCGCGTGGCCGCCCTTGGCGATCACCTCCGCCGCCAAGGGAATGTCGGCGGTGACCACCAGATCCCCGGCGTCCAGTCGGCGCACTATTTCATTGTCCGCCACGTCAAACCCGGCGCCGACCCGCACGGTGCGGATGTTTTTCAGGCGCGGAACCGCAAGCGGCTGATTGGCCACCAGGGTCATGGCCACCCCGGTGCGCTCGGCGGCGCGAAACAAAATCTCTTTGATCACCTTGGGACAGGCGTCGGCGTCAACCCAGATATGCACGTTTCCCTCATTGCGTTGAATGAATGCGGGCAGGCGAAAAGCGCTTGCCCCTGCCCTATACCGCATCGCCCGCCGCTTGCCCCGTTTTTTTGAGCGCGCGCCAAAATAGGACAACCGCCATTGCCCCGCCTTTATTCTGTGCTATGATGGCCCAAACGCAGCTTGAAACCCAGCACGCCCTAAACCCAACCGTAACAACCAGTATGGCGAGCCATTTGATATGACCCAAGAAACAATCCGTTGCCCCAAATGTGCCCACGAGCAGACTAACCCGGTGGAGTGCGAGGCCTGCGGGCTGCTGTTTCGCCGCTACCAGCAGGCGCAGGAGCGCAACAAGGAGCAGCCTCCTGAACCGAGCCCCGAGGAAACGGCGCAGGCCAAGCCTTCCGGCGCATCGATGCGGATTGGCTCGGTCTTGGCCCTGGTGGCGATTACCGCGGCCCTGACCTCTTTCCTGGTCGTCGGCAAAGGGACGCAAACCGCCCCGCCCCCGGCCCCGATTGCAGCACCAGAGGCCAGCCAAACATCGCCGCCGCCCGTCGGGGAACAGCCGCAAACCGCGCAACCAGCGCAACGCCCCACCCACCCTGCCCCGGCAATCGTTGCCGGCAGCCCCCTTGAGCAAGCCAAAAACGGCACAGTGGCCATTGAGGCGCCCTGGGGCAAGGGCTCGGGATTTTTCATCACCGACACCGCCATTGTCACCAACAAGCATGTGGTCGAGCCGGACCGCAGCCAACTGGACGAAATCCGCCGCAAGGTCGAAACCGGGCGGCAGCTGATCAGCCTGGAACGGCAGAATATCGCCGATCTGCGCAACCGGCTGCAGCAGATGAACGACAGCCCAACCCGCCGCCAACTGGTGATCATCCTCCAGGAAAAGGAACGGCAACTCGCCCAGGTGCAGCCCGCCCAGGATGAGGCCGAGGCGCGGTTGAAGGAACTGGAAAAGCCGAAATCGACCTCGGACATCAAGGTCTTTCTCGCCGACGGCAGCGAGTACAGCGTCAATTCTTCACAGGTCAGCGCCAAGCGCGATCTGGCCCTGCTCTCGATCTATTCCTCCAAGGCGGCGCCGCTGAGACCTGCGCCCAAAAACAGCGGCCTGCGCCAGGGCGACAAGGTGTTCACCATCGGCAACCCGGTGGGACTGCGCAACACCGTCACCTCCGGCATCTTTTCCGGCTACCGCCAACACAAGGACACCGGCGAGATCATGCTGCAGACCGACGCGCCGATCAACCCCGGCAACAGCGGCGGTCCCTTGATCGACGAACGCGGCCAGGTGCACGGGGTCAACACCATGATCATCCGCGACACTCAGGGCATCGGTTTCGCCATCCCCATCCAAGAGGTGCTCGACGAGTTTTCGATTACGCCGCCGTGAGGGTGGATTGCCTGAACGGATTGCAGCGCAAACGCTATCGCGTCTTATGTGTCGCCCGTTCTCAGAACCAGCCCTTTACGCATTGTTTCCCTTTGGCCGCCCACACCTCGCAGGCAGGCACAGGATTGCAATCATTCAGCAAGCTCTTTAACGATCAGACAAATACCTATCAAAAGGGTAAGGGCGCATGAAAAAATTCAGAACTCTCTTTTACTTGCTCTTCGCTGTCGCCTTGTGCATCAGCGCCAATACATCGGCAAAAGAGAATGCAGCGACGACAATTTCTTCCGATTTGCTCATCAAGAGCATATCTGAGCAGGTGGAACTTGCAAAACGAACAGAGAGCGAAGGAAAAAATGCGTCGATCTGGCTGTCAAAAGACAACACCGTCGCCATTGAAATCACAGAAGATAAAAACACTGTCGTAAAATCAAAACTTTTGGTGTTTCTCCCGAGCAATCAAAATGAAATTTTTACACGAAATTCATTGATTCTCGCGCAATATTTAAAAAATATCGCGCCAGGATGGAAGATGCCGGATGATTGGCCAAGATCAAATCTGAAAAATATGAGCCGGTTCAACCAAGATAAAAAATTTATCCACAATGGATACATTATCAGCATATCTCATATAAAATCTCTCGGAGCATTGCTTGTTTCAGTTCAAAAAGACAACCCAACCGTAAAAAAATTGCCAAAAATAAGAAACAATCTTGATCTCGCCGTACATTGTGAAAAATTCGACATCCTTTCAAATTTAAAGGACAAAACGACAACATTCACCCTATCAACAGATTTACCAGAGCACACCACTATTCTTGCCAGCGTGAGTCGTTCTTATTGGGATGGAAACAATGAAAAAAAAGCTTTCGAATATTATAATAAAAAAATTTCCGTAAGGGATCTGAGAAAATTTATAACTGTAGTTATTGACGACGAAAAATTCAGGCTCAGGATGGCGCAAATGCAACAGCTTGCACCGTCGGTAGGAACCGGCAAGATGACGCTTCAAGTTTCTGAAAACATAGAGATCAACCTGATGGTGGCGATCAACCAAACGAACAACACCTTCGGCAAAAACAATAGAAATCTGACAGGTCCACTTGTGGAGGCTGTCAACGGTTACAAAATGGTTCGCGCGAAAAAAGAATATGCGTCACCTGTAAAAACATCCAACTATGGGTCATCTCAGCCTAAAAGCGGCAATTAGCGTGCGTGGCCCCGGATTAGGTTGCACTCAGTCCAGGCGACGAAGGCAGAAGGGAAACCGGGGTATCGTTTGCTCGCCGGAAACCCTCTATCCATTGGGGCACGCGCCAAGGACGCTCGCCCTTCGGTTCACTCTCCTTGACTCTTGCAGCGCACGTTTGAACGCGCGATAAAAAAAAATCATGACCGAAATCACCTCCGCCCTCCCCGCCGACGCCGAATTCATTTTGGAGTTGCAAAAACGCGCCTACCAATTGGAGGCGCAGCTCTACAACGATTGGTCGCTGCCGCCGCTGACGCAGTCGCTGGAATCCCTGCGTCATGAAATTGCAACCATCACCGTGCTCAAAGCCACCCGAGAGGCCGTTCTGGTCGGGTCGGTGCGGGCGGCCCTTGCCGGGGAGATCTGCGCCGTTGGCCGCCTCATGGTTGAACCCCGCCTCCAGGGTCAGGGGATCGGATCGGCGCTGCTCAACACCATTGAAGCCTGCTTGCCGACCGCCAGGACGTTTGATCTGTTCACCGGAAGCCGCAGCCACGGCAACCTGCGCCTCTACCAACGCCACGGCTACGTCGAAACCCGACGCGAGGAAGTTTCTCCCCAACTCACCCTGGTGTTCCTCCGCAAGCAGGCCCAGCCTGCGGCCTGATTGTTCTTCCCTGCAATGGCCGGAATGCTTGCGGATGGGATGGACACGTGGGGATGCTTGGAATTTGAGCCATGGCGGCGAACAGAATTGGACGCTGGAGCGTGGGAACCTTCAAGCTTGCGGGAACAATCACATCCTGGGTTTTATCGTGTTCCCGGATTGCGCTGCGCTCCATCCAGGCGACGACCTGAAACCCGCCGCCCCCCATCTCCTGTTCCCGCCAATAAAAAACCCGGCAAAGGCCGGATTCGCCGGAGCGAACCCTGCCCCTACCGGGCGGGAGGACTCTACAACTCGGTTGGGGTTACTTCTTTCTCGGATAGGGCCAGGCCATGATGCCGCCTTCCATCACCTTGACGTTGGTGAAGCCGTGGGCGCGGAGGATGCACTCGGCTTCGTAGCCGCGCAGGGAAATCTTGCAGAAGCAGATGATCTCAGCGTTTTTGTCCGCCGGCAGATCGGCCAGTCGCGAGCGCAGGGCGCCCAGCGGAATCAGGCGCTCGCCGATGCCCAGGTGCATCTCTTCAAATTCGTTGGGGTTGCGGCCGTCGAGGAGAAACGGCTTTTCGCCGGCGTCGAGTTTGCTCCGCACCTCCTGCACGCTGATGCCCGTCATCCGGCCCTTGAGCTTGTTCTGCATGACGTGGGCGGCGGTGATGAAATGGTCGATGGCCGGAGAAAACGGCGGCGCATAGGGTAGATCGGCGTTGATCACGTCCTCCAGGGCAAGCTTGCCCTGGATGGCCATGGCGGCGGTGGCGATCTGGCGGCTGACGTCGCCCAGACCCACGCATTGATAGCCGAGCACCCGCTGATCTTTGTCGACCAGCAGCTTGGAGATCAGGATTTTCGCGCCCATGAAGCCCGGTTTGTCCGGGCTGGCATTGACCACCGTGGTGTAGCCGCTGAGGCCGATACGCTGGGCCGCCTTCTCGGAAAGCCCGGTGGAACCGGCGGCATAATCAAAAACCTTGCAGATGCCGGTGTGGATGGTTCCCGGAAAGGAGACGGTGTTGCCGCAGATGATGTTCTCGCCGACCACCCTCCCCTCAAGGTTGGCCAGATCGCCCATGGGCGCAAAGGCGGGATCGCCGGTGATGCGGTTGGGAATCTCGACGCAGTCGCCGGCGGCGTAGATGTCGGGGTCCGAAGTCTGCATGTACTGGTTGACCGTGACGCCGCCGAATTTGCCGATGGTCAGCCCGGCCTCCTTGGCCAGATCGCTGTTGGGCCGCACGCCAATGGCCATGACCGCCACGCCGCAGTCCAGCACCGTGCCATCGGCCAGTTTGACGCCGGTGAGCTTGCCGTTCTCGCCCACGAATTCCTTGACGCCAATCCCGGTGAGCACCTTCGCGCCCTTGGCCTTGATGTGGTTTTCCACCAACTTGGCCAGATCCCAATCCAGGAAGGTCAGCACCTGATCCACCGCCTCGACCACGGTCACCTGAATGCCCGAGCCTTGCAGGGCTTCGCAGGCCTCCACGCCAATCAAACCGCCGCCGATCACCACCGCCTGCTTGACCTGTTTGTCGTCGCAAATCTTGCGCAGATAGTCGGTGTCGGCCATGGACAGCAGGGTGGTGACGCCGGCGAGTTTGATGCCCGGAATGGGCGGCATGTTGGCCCTGGCTCCGGCGGCAATCACCAGCTTGTCGTAGGCCAGGGTCTGTTCTTCGCCGGTTTTAAGATTGCGGCAGACCACCTGCTTTTCCGCCCGTTTGATCGCAACGACCTCGGTCTCGACCAGGGCCGTGATCTTCTTGGCCTTCTGGAAAAAGACCGGATCGCGCACCACGCCGGCCGGGGTGCACAGCAACTGGCTGCGGTCGTTGAACGTGCCGCCCACATAGTAGGGATAGCCGCAGGAGGCCATGGACAGGTCCGGTGCCTTCTGAACAATGGTGATCTCGGCAAATTCGTCAAGTCTTCTCGCCTTGGCGGCGGCCTTGGCCCCGGCGGCCGAACCGCCGATTACAACAATCTTTTTAGTGTTCATGTACTGCACTCCTGGTAAAGGTCAAAACAATTGCGCTCGCAAACGAGCGGATAGACGTCAACCTGCGTGACGGCGCACACTGCGGCGGGCCACACAGGGTTCACACCTTCAAAAAACTGATTGCCGCCAGTCTCCAGCCAGAAACCCATTGGGCGGCGTGAGAAATCTCATTGCGTTCGAGACGACGTCCCGGAGAGGTCGTTGCGACGAGCACAGCGAGGATAAATCGCCAGGGATTTCAGGATGCTCTCCAGAAAAAACGGCTGCATTGGGGGCATCAGAGGCTCCACATCCCGTTGATCCGGATGCTTCACATCTCAAGGACGCAGGAGCGTCCAGGGCACGTTCCCACGCCAGAGCGTGGGAACGATCCTCCGAGGCAAGCAATCCTGATAAAAAATCGCAGCCGCCATTTTCAAAAAACAGCGCTGCTTCTGGATTGCTGAAGCGGCACGGCGGCGTAAAAAACCTGCCATCAACTCAAGATTTGCTTCGCCTGGATGGGGTCTGCAAGGCGAGCATCCCGAGAATGCCGCGAATGGCGCAAAAATAGGGCTCGTCCGAACCTGCCGCCTTGGCCAGCACATAGCCGCCCTGCATCACCCCGGCAATGGTTGCGGCAACGTCCTCGGGGTCGAGTTGCGGCGCAAATTCGCCGCTCGCCTGCCCTTCGGCAAGCACCGTTGCCAACCGCCTGCGCAGCCAGTCAAAGGTCTCGTCAACCGGTCGATGCAGATCGGGATTGGCGACAATCTCGGGGTCCTGGGTCAAACGGCCAAGCTGACAGCCGCGCAACACGTCCCGCTCGTTGAGCAGAAAGGATTCAATGCGCTCGTAAGCGCCGCCCGGCCCGGAGAGCCGTTCCTCGGCAAAGGCCCTGATCTGTTCGGCGCAACGCTGGATCGCCGCCAGGGCCAGATCGGATTTGCCGGCAAAATGGTGGTACATGCTGCCCTGCCCCACGCCGGCCCGTTGCTGAATCGCCTTGGGGCTGGTTCCCACATAGCCGCGCTCCCACAGCAAGGCCTGCGTGCTTGTAATCAATCGTTCCCGTGCGTCCATGCGATCACCTCATTGAGAAATTTACATACCAGTAGGTACAATATCGATTTTGTTTGTGCAAGCACAATGATTGGCGGTGCGGGAAACTAAACAACCACCGACTGTAAGTCGGTGGGTTTAAAATCGCGGACTGAAAGTCCAGCAATACCGGCAGGCTGCGCAGCCGGTTTGGCATCCGCCAGATCCTGGCCCCCTCATAGATTGCCTACCAGGCCAGCCAGCACCGAGTATTTTCGATCGATAACTCGATTTCCCCTCTTCCATGTCTTGTTTTTGCTCTCTGTAGGGCATCTTCGGAGATATTAGAGCACCGATCAAAGACAGCTGCTAGCAGAATGCTACCCGCCTGAAAGGCGGGGGTTTAAACCTTCTTTTTCGGACGAATCAATTGCCGCGCTTCATGACAGCCACGCCCAAACAAGCACATTGGTTATCGGGCTGAAACACGATGCTTTTTCACCTGTCCCGATCCATCTTCCCTTGCCGGCTGCGAACTTGCGGGGCGCGCGATCACCCCGGCGAGAACCAGCAACCTTGAACGTGCTGCAGCCCGAATCCGCGCAACTTTTGTGCATAGGCTCAATTCCAAAGCTTGCCATCTTTCTGCGCGCTGATTATCAAAGGAGGTGTTGTTGAGGCAGGGCAAGAACCCCTTCAGGAAACGAGGCATGACCAAACACGGCAAGACCCAACCAACGAGCGGCGTCACCGACATTATATTGGAGAGCATCTCCGACGGCGTGTTCACGGTCGACCACGAATGGCGGATCACCTCGTTCAACCGGGCCGCCGAGGAGATCACCGGCGTCCCCCGCGACGAGGCCATCGGCCGCTTCTGCTGGGAGGTGTTTCGCTCCAACATGTGCGAGGGCGACTGCGCCCTGCGGCGGACCATGAAAGAGGGGCGCTCGTTTGTCAGCAGCTCGACCTACATCATCAACAGCGACAAAAAACGCATCCCGATCAATGTTTCCACGGCCCCGCTGCGCGACGAATCGGGCGCAATCCTGGGCGGCGTCGAGACCTTCCGCGACAACACGGTGGTGGAGGAATTGCGCCGCGAGCTGAGCGGCAGTTTCCGCCAGGGCGACATGGTCAGCCGCAGCCCGTTGATGAAGAAGCTCTTCGCGGTGCTGCCGCAGGTCGCCGAGAGCGATTCCACCGTGCTCATTGAGGGCGAGACCGGCTCCGGCAAGGAGATCATGGCCAAGGCCCTGCACGGACTTTCCTCCAGGCGGGACAAGCCCTTTGTCGCCATCAACTGCGGTGCCCTGCCCGACGCCCTGCTCGAATCCGAGTTGTTTGGCTACAAGGCCGGGGCCTTCACCAACGCGACCCGCGACAAACCGGGCTACTTCAGCCAGGCCGACGGCGGATCCATCCTGCTTGACGAGTTGGGCGAAACCAGCCCGGCCTTCCAGGTAAAACTGCTGCGGGTGCTCGAAGAGCGGGAATTCCAACCCCTGGGCGGGGTGAAGAAGGAGCGGGCCAATGTGCGCATCCTCGCCGCCACCAACCGCGACCTCGAAGCCTTGGTCGATCAAGGAAAATTTCGCCGCGACCTCTTCTACCGGATCAACATCGTGCGCCTGCCGCTGCCGCCGCTACGCGAGCGCAAGGAAGACATTCCCCTGCTGGTCGAGCGATTCATCGACAAGATGAACCGGCTGCGGGGCAAGATGGTGCGTGGCATCGAACCCGAGGCCCTGGAGCGGCTGATGGGCCTTGATTATCCGGGCAACATCCGCGAACTGGAAAACATCATCGAGCACGCCTTTATCCTCTGCTCCCAGGGGCAGATCGGCCTCCAGCATCTGCCGGGCCGCTTGAGCGGGGCGTCTCCAACCGCGACCGCGCCCAAAGCCGCCAGCTCAGGCATCCGCGCCCTGCACCGGGCCACCGAGGAAGAGGCCATCCGCGAGGCCTTGGAGCGCAACGGCTACAACCGCTTGGCCGCCGCCCGGGAACTGGGGATGCACAAGAGCACCCTGTTTCGCAAACTGAAAAAACTGCAGATCGAGTTGCCGGAGATCGACGGCCGTCATTCAAACTCCACGCCCCCCAGAGTCGCCTAATCGCGACTCTGCAGGGGCGCGCAGGGTCGCGATCACACCACAATGCGACCCTGCGTCGCGACCGGCAAACCGCAGCGCTTTATAAAAATAGCAATCATTCCAGACCGATTGGCAAATAATCTTCGTCATCCGCCATGTGGCACAGACCATGCTAATGATAAGGCATGAAATACAAAGGCGCGGGACGAAAAATTGCAGTGACCGTCTGGGGACAGCGGGTGTCGCCGGTGTTCGACTCAGCGCGCACCCTGCTGATAGCGGAGATTGACGGCAACGTCCTGGTCGGCAGTTCGCACCTTGCCTTTGATCCCGAGCGCCCCTTGGAGTTGCTGCAGATGTTGCGGGCGCAACAGGTGACCCTGATTATCTGCGGCGCGGTTTCGGAAGGACCGGCAGCGATGATCGAGGCCGCCGGGGTGGAATTGATTCCTTTCATTGCCGGCGATGTCCGGCAGGTCCTGGACAAATTTCTCCAAGGCCAACCCTTTAGCGCGGATTTCAGCATGCCGGGCTGCGGCAAGAACATTTGCTGCCGGGGCAAAATTCGCCGAGGCCGGGAAATTGGCCTTCCCCCTGGCGCTCCCGGCAGAGTTCGCGCCGGTCGAGCGGGCGTGATTGAACAGAATGCGACAAACGAGGGCGGCAGCGCCGTTCCGGAAATGTCCGGGGCGACGACGAAGCAGGACTAAACACCGCCAGCAATAAGTGACGACACAACATGGAGGTATGTATATGCCTGGAATGGATGGAAAAGGCCCGCAGGGAACTGGGCCGCTTGGCCGAGGCCAGGGAAATTGCAAAACAACCGGCATCAAACAAGGAACCACCCCTGACCCAACCCAGCAACCAGCTGACAACGCTCAACCGCAAGGTTTAGGCAAAGGTCGGGGAATGGGCCGAGGGTTAGGCCAGGGGCAAGGCAACCGCTGCCAGAACGGCGGGCGCGGACAAGGCGGCGGCGGTGGCCGCGGACAAGGAGGCGGCAACCGCTAAGCAATCCGCCCCGCGACGTCACACACACACAACCAACAACCCCGGTTGCCGGCAACGGCAACCGGCTTTTTTACAGAGAGGACAGACTTGACCATTTTATTCGTAGCCAAGGATTTTTCGCGATTTTCCCGCCTGGTCGACCGCTTGCGGCGCGAACAGGACGTGGAGTTGGTTCCGGCCGCAACCGGGGCGAGCGGCCTGGAGCAACTCAAGGGCAAACGGTTGGATCTGGTGATTGTCGACGAACAACTCGACGACATGAGCGGGATTGAGTTCGTCAAACAGCTGGTCAAGGTCAACCCGCTGGCCAACACCGCCATTGTCGGTTCGCTTGAGGACGAGGCGTTCCATGAGGCCACCGAAGGATTAGGGGTTTTGATGCAGTTGCCCGCCCGTCCGGACGAAAAAGACGGCGAGGCCCTGCTGGCGGTGCTGGCCAAGATCGCCATCCTGATGCAACCCGTCGCCCCCAAGGCCGCGTCATGATCATCAGCGTGGCCAGCGGCAAGGGCGGCACCGGCAAGACCACCATCGCAACCAACATGGCGCTGGCGCTGGGCAGCCGCGTGGAGTTGCTTGATTGCGACGTCGAAGAGCCCAACGCCCATCTCTTTTTAAAACCAGTGATCACGCGGACCCAAGGGGTGGAAACGCCCATCCCCCGGGTCGACGAGAGCAAATGCACCTTTTGCAAAAAATGCTCGGACATCTGCCGCTTCAACGCCCTGGCAGTGGTGGGCAAGCGGGTGCTGGTCTTTGCTGAACTCTGTCACAGCTGCGGCGGCTGCATGCTGGTCTGCCCCGAGGGCGCGATCACCGAGACCGGCCGCGAACTGGGGACGCTCAATTTCGGCAAGCGCGACGCCATCGGCTTTATCAACGGCCAGTTGCGGGTGGGCGAGGCCATGTCCCCGCCCCTGATCAAACGGGTGCGGGCGGCGGCTGATCCCGAGCGGATCACCATCATCGACGCCCCACCGGGCACCTCCTGCCCGGTGATTGCCGCCATGAACGGCACGGACTTTGTTCTTCTGGTCACCGAGCCCACGCCCTTTGGCCTGCACGACCTCAAACTGGCGGTCGAGGCGGTCAAATTGCTCGGCATTCCCGCCGGGCTGGTGGTCAACCGGGCCGACATCGGCGACGACCAGGTGTTTGCCTACGCCGAAAACGAGGGCTTGCCGCTGCTGCTGACCATCCCCTTTGACCGCAAGATTGCCGAGGCCTATTCCCGAGGCAGGATGATTGTCGAGGAGATGCCTGAGTGGCGGCAGCGGTTCATCGACCTCTACCACACCATCGAAACCATCGTTCAAGGGAGCCGGGCTGCCGTATGCGCGAAATAGTGATTATCAGCGGCAAGGGCGGCACCGGCAAAACCAGCCTGACTGCCGCGTTCGCCGCGCTGGCGGCCGAAACCAACAACAGCGTGCTCTGCGACGCCGACGTCGACGCCGCCGACCTCCACCTGCTGATGCAGCCGAAGGTGCAACAACGCACCGATTTCATGGGCGGCAGCAAGGCCCAGATCAATCCAGAGCTTTGCACCGGATGCGGAACCTGTCGCACCCTCTGCCGCTTCGGCGCCATCACCGAACAGTTTGAGGTCGATCCCATCCGGTGCGAAGGCTGTGGCGTCTGCGTCGATTTCTGCCCGGTTTCAGCGATTGACTTTCCGGTGCAGCGCTGCGGCGAATGGTACATCTCCAATACCCGCTTCGGATCCATGGTCCATGCCCGCCTGGGCATTGCCGAGGAGAATTCGGGCAAGCTGGTCAGCCTGGTGCGCAAAGAAGCCCGGCAACTGGCGGAACAACGCGGCGCTGACCTGATCCTCACCGACGGCCCTCCCGGCATTGGTTGCCCGGTGATCGCGGCCATCGGCGGGGCCACAGCCCTGGTGATTGTGGTTGAACCCACGGTTTCGGGCATCCACGACATGGAGCGGGTGATCGATCTTGCCGCCCATTTCCGGGTGCCGGGCATGGTCTGCGTCAACAAGTTCGATCTCAACCTCGAGATGACCGAGGCCATCGAACAGATGGCGCAAAAACGCAACATCGCGCTGCTGGGCCGGGCGCCGTTTGATCCGGTCTTCACCCATTCGATGGTGGCGGGCAAAACTCTGTTCGAGTACGGCGAAGAGACGGCAACCCATCAACGGGTCCGGGAAATCTGGGCCAAAATCATCAACTCACCTTCCATGAACCCCTTGGGGATTGTGGACTTTAAAGCAACGATTCAATAATAACGGAGAAAAAACATGACAATGGTGCGATTAGCGATCCCTTCCGAGGGACAAGGCGGTTTAGACGGCATGCGTGCAGGGCATTTTGGCCACTGCGACGTCTTCACCTGTATTGACGTGGAAGACGGGCAGATCAAGCAAGTGTCGATTTTGGCCAACAAAGAGCATGTCCAGGGCGGCTGCATGGTGCCGGTTAATCTGCTGGCTGAGGCCGGAGTCAACGCCCTGGTGGTCGGCGGCATTGGCATGCGGCCCCTGATGGGGTTCAAACAGGTCGGCATCGAGGTGTATCACGACGGCGTCCGCCCGGAGATCCGGCCGGTGGTCGAGGATTTTGTCGCCGGCAAGCTGCAGCAAATCAGCAACGACCAGGTCTGCGGCGGCGGCCACTAAAAGCATACAAACAGGGGGTTGAAGATGAAAATAGCAGTAACGTCCAAAGGCATCCTGCTGAGCAGTGAAGTCGACCCCCGCTTCGGCAGGGCGCCGTACATCCTGATTGTCGACGTCGACACCATGGCCTTTGAGGTGGTGGACAACAGCGACAACGTCAACGCCTTCAAGGGCGCTGGCATTCAGGCCGCGACCACGGTCTGCGACAAGGGCGCCGAAGTGCTGATGACCGGCTACTGCGGTCCCAAGGCCTTTGCCACCCTGGAAGCGGGCGGCGTCAAGGTGGTCGACGACGTGACCGGCACGGTGCGCGACGCGGTGGCCGCCTTTAAAGCGGGCACGGTGGTCTATTCGACTGCGGCCAACAAAGAGGCCCACTGGTAAACGCGTGGCGCCGATCAGTTCGGCAACTCACCCCGGACAACACAAAGCCGGGCAGCAGCGCGGGGATACTTCCCGCAGCCGCTGTCCGGCTTTTTTTCTGAGTGCCGCCCTTTTGGGGTGAGGTTGGGCTGCAGAGGCAGAGCATCGTAAGAAAAGAGGACGCTGGAGCGTCCAGGCGGCGTGCCCACGCAGGAGCATGGGAACGATTACGCTGGCGGGCGTTTGCGGAAGCGATAGGGATCTTTCCACCCGGACCGGTGGAACGAATGGCGGCTGCGGTTTTTTCAGGAAAGCTTGCCTCGGAGGATCGTTCCCGCGCTCCGGCGTGGGAACGTGGGCCGGACGCTCCAGCGTCCTTGATCCCGGACAACACAAAGCCGGGCAGCAGCGCGGGGATACTTCCCGTAGCCGCTGTCCGGCTTTTTTTATACCTGCGCTCCCCTGCCCTAAATTGCCCTGAATTGCCTCGAACCGGCTAAATTTTAAAGGTGTTGACGATTCCCTGCAATTCGTTGGCCAACGCCTGGAGGGTGTCGGCGCTCGACTTGACCTGACGGCTGCTGCCCGAGATCTCGTTGGAGGCCACATTGACCCCGGCAATATCCTGGGTGATGGTCCCGGCCACGGCCGAGCTCTGGTTGACGTTTTCGTTGACCTCGCCCAACCCTTGCGAAGCCTGGGCGATGTTGTTGGCGATCTCCCCGGTGGCGGCGGACTGCTCGCCCACCGCAGTGGAGATGGTGGCCACAATCTCGTTGACGCTGTTGATGATTTTGCTGATCTGATCAATCTCACTAACCGTCGATTTGGTGGTCGCCTGGACGCCCTCGATCTGCTTTTTGATGTCCATGGTGGCGGCGGCGGTCTGCTTGGCCAATTCCTTGATTTCGTTGGCGACCACCGCAAACCCTTTGCCCGCCTCACCGGCGCGGGCCGCCTCAATGGTGGCGTTGAGCGCCAGCAGGTTGGTCTGCTCGGAGATTTCGGTGATGGCCTCGGTGACCTTGCTGATCGCCTGCGCCGCCTGCCCCAGTTCCGCAACCCTCTCTGAGGTGTGGGTGGCCTGCTGCACCGCCTGTTCCGAAATGGCGTGTGCCTGCTCGGCGTTGTGGGCAATCTGGCTGATGGTGGTGGTCATTTCTTCGGCGGCGCTGGCCACCATGTTGGTGTTGGTGGTTGATTCCTCCATGGCCGCAGCCACGCTGTTGAGGTTGGCGCTCATCTCCTCGGCCGCTGTGGCCACGTTGTTGGCCCGTCCTGAGGTGTCCTCGGCGTTCTTGGACAAATCCGCGGCGACGGTGGACAACTCGCTGATCGAACTGTTGACGGCCCGGGCGTTGTCGCTGATCCGGCCAATGATGCCCTGCAGCTTTTCAATGAACACATTGAACCACTTGGCCAGTTCCCCCACCTCGTCCTTGGTGGTTACGGCCAGACGCATGGTCAGGTCGCCTTCACCCTGGGCAATGTCCTTGAGCCCGTCGATGGCCTTGTTGATCGGTCGGATAATGGCGGTGGCGGCGATAAAAATGAGGACGCCGGCCAAGGCGATGGAAACCAGGGTGATCAGGGCGATGGTGTTTTGCAACGAAACCACGCTGGCCAGGAACTCCTCAGCGTTCTGGGTAGCGGCAATGCTCCAGCCCTTGATCTTCACCGGCGCATACCCGGCCACCTTGTCGATGTCCTTATACACATACGATTCGGCCCCGATCGTGCCGGCCATCATCGACTTGTTGATTTCCTCCATGCCCTTCAGGGTCTTGAGATCGAGTTGAAGCACATTTTTGGCGTCCGGATGGGCGATGATGATCCCCGAGGCGCTGCTCATGAAACAGTAACCGGTGGTCCCGATTTTCTTGGCAGTCACCAGATCGGCAAGCACCGACATCTTCATCATGGCGCCAAAAACACCGAGAAAGGCGCCGCTGTCGGCATAGACCGGGGCGCAAAGCAGCATCTCGACGTCATTGTTGCCTTTTGATCGGGTCACCTCGCCGCTGACGGCCTTTTTCGTGGTTTTGGCTTCCTGAAAGAGCGGATGTTGGGCCAGGGCCAAATTTTTCACCTCATCCTCGTTGACTGCGGCCGATGAATAGATTGTGCCGCTGGCGTCGGTGAGAACGATGAAGTCATAGGTTGCTCTCAGCTGTTCAAAACGCTTTTGCATGTCCTTGCGGATCAGCGCAACCGCCTCGGCCGCGCCTTCAATGCCTTTGGAGCTCACCGCCTCGGCGGCAAGCTTTACCTGGGTGCGGCCGGCAAACGAGGCGGCAAATTTCAACTCCCCTTCCAAGGTGGCGGCAACCTGCATGGCCAGCCCCTCGGCGATCGACTGGGCATTGGCCTTGCTGTAGTGGGTCACGGCCTTGGCCGAGTTGGACTTGGCGACATAGCCGCTTACCGCCAGGGGGGCGAAAACAATAAGAATGCCGCCGACAATGAGCTTAAAACGAATGGATGAAACGTTCATGACTTCCCCTCTTCCCGACAATAAGAATTTTCTAAATCCGGCAGATCACAGCCCGGAAGCTTTCACGCCGCTGCAGGCATCCTCCCCCAAGGTTGGATGCAGCGACCGCCTGTACGACTTTCCACGATCCATTGTAGAGGTTTTTCAAAAAGAAAAAAGCCAATATTAGGTAAAGTTACCTATCCATCCCCCAAACCAAACAGCAACGACGCGGCAATGGTGGTTGAGCGGGCGCATTTTCTCCGCTTTGACGCCCAAAGATTGAGGACATCAGGCGAATCCGCCACCTGAGGTGCCCCACTTTTGAGGCGGCGCCTTTTCCCTGCGCCGGCATGCGAATCAGGGGCAGATTGATTTTGTGGGTCTGATCCGCCTCAGAGCAGAGGCGGCAATCCGCTGACAAAAGCGTCGACCTGGCGGGGAGAGGTTGGCAAAATAGGCGGCCTTGCGGCCTAGCTGCCAAGGGGGCTGGCAGGCTGTTCCGGAGGGTTCTCCTGAAAAAAACAGCAAGCAAAGACGCCCTTCCCTGACGACGCCTTGCCTGCTCAGCGGCGCGGAGTCGTCAGGGAGATGGATTGTGGAGCAGCCGACAAGAGGGGAAGATCATGTTTCCGGGCATCAGGGCCGACCGGAAACAGCGTCAAAGAGGCGGCAGCAGGGCCGCCGCCTCCGGCAAAGACAATTGGAGCAGACGCTTCAGATCTTGAAAATGCCCACGATTGATTGCAACTCACTCACCAATCCGTTGAGTTGATCAGCACTGGCCTTGATTTGTTGACTGCGGTTTGAGATCTCGGCGGAGGCGTCGTTCACCCCGGCAATATCCTGGGTGATCGTGCCGGCCACAGTGGAACTCTGGCTGACGTTTTCATTGACCTCGCCCAATCCCTGCGAGGCCTGGGCAATATTGTTGGCGATTTCCTCGGTGGCGGCCGACTGCTCGCCGACCGCGGTGGAGATGGTGGCCACGATCTCGTTGACGCTATTGATGATTTTGGAGATTTGGTTGATCTCGTCCACGGTTGCCTCGGTCGTCCCCTGAACACCCGATATCTGATTTTTGATGTTCATCGTGGCGGCGGCGGTCTGTTTCGCCAATTCCTTGATTTCGTTGGCCACCACCGCAAAGCCCTTGCCCGCCTCGCCGGCTCGGGCAGCCTCGATGGTGGCGTTGAGGGCCAACAAATTGGTCTGCTCGGAAATTTCGGTAATAGCCTCCGTCACCTTGCTGATCGCCTGCGCCGCTTGTCCCAATTCCGCCATCTTGTCCGAAGTGCTGGCGGCCTGCACTACTGCTTTTTCCGAAATTGCATGGGCCTGTTCGGCATTTTGGGCAATCTGGTTGATGGTCGCGGTCATCTCCTCGGCGGCGCTGGCCACCATGGTGGTGTTGGTGGTCGACTCTTCCATGGCGGCGGCGACGCCGTTAAGATTGGCGCTCATCTCCTCGGCAGCGGTGGCCACATTGTTGGCCCGACCCGAGGTTTCTGCGGCGTTTCTCGACAAGGCATCGGCAATATTGGCCAATTCGCTGATTGAATGGTTGACGGCCTTGGCGTTGTCGCTGATCCGACCAATGATGCCCTGCAGCTTTTCAATAAAGGTGTTGAACCATGTCGCCAGTTCGCCCACCTCGTCTCTGGTGGTCACCGCCAGACGCATGGTCAAATCGCCCTCGCCCTGGGCAATGTCTTTCAGACCGGCGACCGCCTTGTTGATCGGGTTAGTGATGGTGGACGCGGCAAAAAAGATGATAACCGCGGCGAGAATGATGGAGGCCAGGGTGATGAACCCAATCAATTTCTCCAATGAGGCGACGCTGGCAAGAACCTCGTCCTTGTTCATGTTTGCCGCCACGCTCCAACCGGTTAAACGAACCGGAGCGTACCCGCCAATTTTATCGACCTTTTCAAAAACGTACGGCTCAACGCCCGCCTTGCCCGCCATCATGGCGCTGGCAATGGACTCCATGCCTTTCAGGGTTTTGAGGTCAAGGGTGAGCACGTGTTCTTCTTTGGGATGGGCGATAATCATGCCGGTCTTATCGATCATAAAGGCGTATCCGGTTTTTCCGATTTTGCTGTCGGTCACCAGATGGGTGAGGGTCGAAGCCTTCATCGACATGCCAAAGATTCCGAGGAAGTCGCCTTTCTCGGAGACGATGGGGGCGCATACCACACTGATCAGATCGCCGGTGGTTTTCGAGCGAACCACATCGCTGACCACAGGCTTGCCGCTGCTTTTCGCTTGTTGAAAATAGGGCCGTTCAGCAACGCTTGACCCTTTGTACTCCGAACCGTCAGCCAGTTCCCCGGTATAGATCTTGCCTGAAGCGTCGGCGACGTAAATGCCCAGGTAATCACTGCCCAACACCTTGTATTTCTTTTTCATATCCAGACGAAGCTCTTGAATGGCAGAGGCCGCGCCTTCAATGCCCTTGGCCTTGACCTCCTCTGCCACGCTTTGCACCCTGGCGTCGGTTGAAAAGGCCAAAACGGTTTTCGCTTCCCCGGCCAAGGCTTTTTCGATTTGGACAGCAATGCTTCGAGCGGTTATTTCTCCATTTTTCATGGCCATTTGGGTTAAGGCGCGCGAAGAATTGGTCACCGAAAAGTAGCCGTTGACAACCAGCAACACCGCAACAGCCAGGCAACCTCCGCTGACAAGTTTGAACCGGATTGATTTGAAATTCATGTTGTTCCCCCCACGAGGTAGATAATTAAGGCGCATCCGCTAGGCATGGCCAGGGCAGAGGTTGCTCCCCCCGCTACGAACACCCGTTTTCCGAACGCACATCTTCGACGTGTAAAAAGTATAGGCCGAGAGAGAGGAGAAAGTCAAAACGCGAAGCAACAAAATAGTTGATTTTGCCCATTTTTCCTTCGCAAGGGGAGCACGCAGGTCCTCCGGCAAAGAAAAAGGTCAAATCGGGCGATCGCCCCCTGGAAGTTGTTCGGCAATCTGTTGGGCGATCTTCTCCTGATCAAAGCCGTCGCAGGAGACGGTCAGTTCCGCGTATTTTTTATAGAGAATCTGGCGCTCGTCAAACAGTTCATGGAAGGTCTGATTCTTGGCCTTGGCAATGCCGCGGGTGGCGAAGTTGCGGATGCGCCGCTCGATTTCTTCAAAGGAAACTTCAAGAAACACGATGGTGGAGATGCGTTGCAGGTGGGTCATGGCCGCGTCGCTGTAGGCCGCGCTGCCGCCGGTGGCGATGACGTGGCCACTGACGTTGAGCTTGAGGATCTCCTCGGCCTCAATGGCCCGGAGGTTGAGATGATCGGACTCGTCGAGAATCTGCTGCAGCGATTTTTGCCGGTTGATCTGGATGAGCACGTCGGTGTCAATGAAACCGAGGCCCATGTTTTTCGCCAGGATGATGCCGACGGTGCTTTTGCCGGCGCCCGGCATGCCGATCAGGGTCAGATTGGATTGCATGGATGATTTCCCCAGGGAAGGAGGCGATTTGCGACGGATTATAGGGCTGATGGATGGAGCCTAGCCCACCCAGAGGCGAAGGGCAAGAAGCGAATCCTTGGCTCCGGGAATGGGGGCAGGATGAGAGACAAAAAACAACGCCCCGAAGCCGCTGCACGAAGTGCAGCGGTCCGGGGCGAGGAAAACAGCAGGACGGGATTTTCTCTTGAACGAAGTTACCAGGCGGTTGCGCCTTTGATCTCGCCCCGGGTGGAAATGACCACCTGGCGGACCGGAAAATCAGGTTTGACCGTGTCCCAGGCCTTTTTGACGATCTGGAGCATGGAGTGGCAGCAGGGTACCTCCATGATCAGGATGGTCAGGGACTTCAATTTGCGGGTGCGGAAAATCTCGGTGAAGCGGTCGACGTACAACTGCTGGTCATCGAACTTGGGGCAGCCCATCATCACCACCCGGCCGCTCAGGAAATCCTTCTGCAGCCCGGCGTAGGCCACGGCAGTGCAGTCGGCGGCGATCAACAGATCGCAATTTTCCAGAAACGGCGCGGTCGCCGGGATCAAACGGATCTGCACCGGCCAGTGCGACAGGGCCGATCCGGTCGCACCGGTTTGGGCACTAGGCGCGTTGGCCATCTGGCAGGGCGACATCGGCGCCAGCGTCTGCAATCGGGCCGAGGGGCAACCACCGGCGGGAGGCATTTGCGGCGCGGCTTTTTCCTTGCCGGCCAGAAAATGCTCCACCGCTTCCTCGTCGAACTCGTCCGCCTCGCGCTCAATGACCTGCAGCGCGCCGGTGGGGCAGGAACCCAGGCAGGCCCCGAGTCCGTCGCAGAGTTTGTCGGCCACCAACCGCGCCTTGCCGTCGATGATCTGCAGGGAGCCTTCGGCGCAGTCCGGGACGCACTGACCGCAGCCGTTGCACAACTCTTCATCTATCCGAATGATCTTTCGCAGTACTTTCATTGTCGTTTCTTCACATTAAGAGATGTTGTCGATCAACCGAGAACCGCCTTTTTCAAGGCCTCGACGCCGAAGCGTTCCATAAACCGGGCGGAGCGACTCTTGAACTTGGCCTCGCTGCGATAGTAGTTGAGGGTTTTGGTCACCAAAGCGACCGCCTCGTCGCTGCTCAATCCCTCAGCCACCAGATCGCCAACCCGCGGTCGGCCGGCGGCATTGCCGCCAAAGGAAAAGCGCCATCCTTTGCTTTCCCCGGCAAGGCCGACATCGCGCATCCATGATTCACAGCAGCAGAAGCGGCAGCCGGAGACGCCCACCTTGACCTTGGCCGGCAAGGGGCCGTCCAGTTCGATTTTCTTGATCCGCTCGCCCAACTCAAGAGCGTCCTGATGGCCGAATTTACACCAGGTCCGGCCCGGACAGGCCTGGACGTAATGAACCCGGTTGCTGGTGTGGGGCGGCGTTTCCGGAAGATTGAGTTCGGTGCGCAACGCGGCCATGGCCTCGGGTTCCATGCCAAGCAAGGCCACCCGCTGGGCGCCGGTGATCTTGGTTTTGGGAATGTTGTATTTCCGCGCCAGCGCGGCCAGTTGTTCCAGATCTTCGGGGTCGAGCAGGCCGGCGTTAAAATGGGGCAGCACAAGATAGGTGTTCAGATTGTCGCTCATGATGGTGTCCGGGAAGCCCCCGGCCGGAAGGCCCGGCCGGGGAAGGTTGCAAAAAGGAGGGTGGATCAGCCGAGGATCGCTTTCAGATCGGCCTCAGGGGTGTCGACCGGCTTGATGTCAAAGGTGTCGACCAGGAACTGGAGCACGGTCGGGCTGATAAAGGCCGGCAACGACGGCCCGAGGCGGATGTCCTTGATCCCCAAATACAACAGGGTCAGGAGGATGGCCACCGCCTTCTGCTCGTACCAGGACAGCACCATCGACAACGGCAGGTCGTTGACGCCGCAGTCAAAGGCCTTGGACAGGGCTACCGCGATCTGGATGGCCGAGTAGGCGTCGTTGCACTGACCAACGTCAAGCAGGCGCGGGATGCCGCCAATGTCGCCTAAATTCTTGTCAAAGAAGCGGAACTTGCCGCAGGCCAGGGTCAGCACCATGCAGTCGTTGGGCACCTGCTCGACAAACTTGGTGAAGTAGTCGCGGCCGGGCTTGGCGCCGTCGCAGCCGCCCACCAGGAAGAAATGGCGGATCGCCTTGGATTTCACCGCCTCGATCACCTTGTCGGCCACGCCGAGCACGGCGTTGCGGGCAAAACCCACCATCACCGAACCGTTGTCGACCTCGTCGGTGAAGCCTGGCATGGCCAGCGCCATGGCGACAACCGCGGAATAATCTTTATCGGCAATGTGCTTCACTCCCGGCCAACCGACCAGGCCGTTGGTGAAAATCCGATCTTTGTACTCGTCCTTGGGCTTCTGGATGCAGTTGGTGGTGAACAGGATCGGCCCCGGGAAATTGGGGAACTCCTTGTGCTGGTTCTGCCAAGCGGTGCCGAAGTGGCCGTAGAAATGGGAATATTTTTTCAGCTCCGGGTAGCCGTGGCAGGGCAGCATCTCACCGTGGGTGTAGACGTCGATGCCCTTGCCCTCGGTTTGCTTTAAGAGCAGTTCCAGATCGTGCAGGTCGTGGCCGGTGATCAGGACGCATTTGTTTTTGCGATGCCCAAGCGGCACGGAGGTCGGAACCGGATGGCCGTAGGTTCCGGTGTTGCCGGCGTCGAGCAGTTCCATGGCGCGCAGGTTGATCTCGCCGGCCTTCATGGCCACAGGCACGCACTGGTCCACGGTCAGTCCCGGAACCAGCATCACGGCCAGGGCCTCGTAGCAGAAGGCGGCAATGGCCGGGTCGGTCTTGCCGAGAATGGCGGCGTGGTCGGCGTAGGCGGCAATGCCCTTGAGGCCGTAGAGCAGGGTCTGTTTGAGCGAACGGATGTTGACGTCGCTGTCCAGGCTTTCAATCAGATTGAGCGCCTTGCCCTGGGCCGCCAGTTCGGCAACCGAACCAGCCGGCACAAGGACGGCCGGAGCTTCGGTGAAATCGGTTTTGCCGCCGGCGGCCTCAACCTTGGCTTTCATCCCCTCGCGCAATTCAACCGTTCTTTTGATCAGGGTCACAAAACGCTCTGGATCAAAATCAACATTGGTCAGGGTGGAGAAGATCGCCTCGTAGGTGAAAAGGTCGGTGGCCTCGTCGACAACGCCCACCTTCCGTCCTTCCTGGGCAAAAAGGGACAATCCCTGCATGGCGTGGATCAGCAGGTCCTGGAGATCGGCGACCTCCTCGTTCTTGCCGCAGACGCCGGCAATGTTGCACCCGATTCCCTTGGCGGTCTGTTCACACTGGTTACAAAACATGGCATTTCTCCTCTTTAGTTTTTTGTGTCGCGATCAACACTGTTCCTCAGTAGTATGCCTGTACTGTACTTCATTATTGTAGACTTTCTTTGACTTAGATCAAAAACAAAACTTTTTTAAACATTATGCAAAAAAAAGACGAACTGCTGGCCGGCAGCCTTCTGTTCAGCGGCCTGCCTGCGGAACAACAGAGTGAAATCGCAGCAATCTGCGTGAGCAAGCGCTACCCCAAGGGCGCAGCGATCTTTTTCGAGGGCGAACCGGGCATTGGCTTTTACATGGTGGCCAGCGGCAAGGTGAAGATTTTCAAGACCTCCTTTGACGGCAAGGAGCAGATCCTGCACATCTTCGGACCCGGCGAACCCTTTGGCGAGGTCCCGGTGTTCCACGGCAACCCCTTCCCGGCCAACGCCGAAACCCTGACCGAATCGGAAGTCCTTTTCTTTCCCCGCGCCGAGTTCGTGGACCTGATCACCGCCAACCCCTCGCTGGCCCTCAACATGCTGGCGGTGCTGGCCATGCGATTGCGCCGCTTCGCCACCCAGATCGAAAACCTCACTCTCAAAGAGGTCCCCGGACGGCTCGCCTCCTACCTCTACTACCTGATGGAAGAGCAGCAACGCCAGGACAAGGTGGTGCTCGACATTCCCAAGGGCCAACTGGCCAGCCTGCTGGGCACAAGTTCAGAAACCCTATCGCGCATTTTCAGCAAGATGACCGAGGAAGGCTTGATCCGGGTGGAGGGCAAGACGATCTTTATTGTTGATGGCGAGCGACTGAAGGAGCGGTGATGATTGGCTGACACCTTGCCTTTCACCGCCAGATATTTCAAACACCCGCGGATATCACGCCACCCGCTTCTTCGTGACCGCAGTTTGCCTTTTAACTTTGTCATCACACAACTTGACGACAAGAACGCAGGACCTATTTCACCTGTTCAAGCTATCGCGCAACCACAAAAAACACCATGAAACAGCTTGAGAGAATGAAAAGACGGTCGACTCTTGTATTGACCAGGCATCATGCTTCCTTGTATCGTCAACGCCACATCCCAGCCTTTTATTCGCCCGAAAAATTTACCTAACGACACTGTTGGGCAAAAAAAGATCACAGGAAACACCATTGTGCTATTAACGAACAAAATTGACGAAACAGCGGACATTGCGCACCGCCTCCCCACAAACACCCTCAGCAAGTCCAAGAGAGTTCAGCGGTGGGGTAATTTTATTGCGGGGTTTTCGATCGAATTCGTCGAGCAATGCCTATCGCCATTCAGTCCAGATTCCGGTTTGGTCTTAGACCCATTTTCTGGGTGCGGAACTACACTAGTAGCAGCACGTAACTTGGGGTTTGCTGCGGTTGGCTACGAGTTGCACCCCATTTTCAACGAAATTGGAGACGCCAAGATTCAGAACTACAAGGCGTCTGATCTGGACGAGATTTTTGGGATACTACGGAACTCAGCAAAGTCGATATCTTGGTCTCCAGATGCAGAGCTTTTTCTCCGAAAACTTTTTACTGAAGAGAACCTGGTTGCTATTGGCTCAGCCGCTGCACGTATCGGCGAGTTTCCACGCCACCTTCGTGCCCTTGGCGTCACAGCTTTTCTCCGAGCATGTGAATATGCTTGTGGCTCGCAGACTGATGGCATCTACAAAGCCCCGACAAGCAAGAAGAATCACATTCCCTTTTCTAAAGCACTCCAGAGCATCGAAAGTGAACTTAGAGAAGATATTCAATCCGATTGGTATCGCAATCATTGGAGCTATGCCCCCGCAGCAACACTGCATCACAAGTCTTCAACAGATATTTCAGAACTCGAGGATAACACTGTCTGCTGTTGCATTACATCTCCGCCGTATCTCAACAACTTTGATTACGCGGAGATGACTCGCATGCACCTTTATTTACTGGGATGGTGCACCTCCTGGCGTGACATTTCAGAGCGTATTCGTAATCACCTCATCACGAATACCACAACAGCAATCAAATATAAAAAATCGATCGAATACCAAGACTCCGCCCGAACTGCCATTTCACCAAGTTTAGCGGCAGAGCTCGAACCTCTGATTGACGATCTGACAAAGGAACGCAAAACACGGGCAGGCAAGAAGGACTACGACTACTTGGTTTACCCATACTACGCCGAAATAACTCAAGTTCTTCAATCCATTTACGCAGCCCTAAAACCAAGAGGAAGCATTCATTGGGTTGTAGCTGATGCGGCTCTATATGGCGTTCATCTTGAGACTCAGGAACACACGGCTGCCATTATGCGTGAACTTGGATTCCGCGATGTCCGCGTTCATTTTATTCGCCGTCGTGGCCATCGTTGGGTGCTCTCAAAGAGGGACGGAGCAAAGAAGGGATTGGGAGAATATCACATTGAAGGAACGAAATGAGCACTGTTTACCAAAAAGCTGACGCTGCAATGCGGGTAGAGATTACCCGATATCTAGCCCTTGCACAGGCTACTGCTGGGTTCACGGCAGTTCGCGAAGAGCATCTTCAAGATGCCGCAGACAGAACCATGTTTGCCAGTGGGGTCGGGCTTCATTTACGGGTTCCTCAGCAGAATCTGTGGGTAGCCCTCGGGGTCGGCAGGTCACCAAGCCCATGATATAAAGCTATTTTTAGCCCGTCGTATGTGCGAAATCCATAGGATCGCTTCGTGATCACCTTTGCCTTG
>Ga0209639_1001356_pt1 | contig 25019 bp, 22 predicted proteins | sample EPASupsiteHSE605_FD_187268 | JGI IMG/M metagenome (GOLD analysis project Ga0209639, IMG submission 187268) | Bioremediated contaminated groundwater from EPA Superfund site, New Mexico - Sample HSE6-05 (SPAdes) (version 2) | ecosystem: Environmental > Aquatic > Deep subsurface > Groundwater >...
AATTACAATTTTGGACCTGCAGCAACTAAAGCCTTACCAGCTTCGTTTCCTGTGAACTTAGCAAAGTTCTTGATGAAACGGCCAGCCAAGTCCTGAGCCTTTGTATCCCATGCTGAAGCATCAGCATAAGTATCACGAGGGTCAAGAATTTTAGGATCTACATTAGGAAGAGCAGTAGGCACTTCAAATGAGAAGTAAGGAATTGATTTTGTTGCAGCTTTGTCGATTGAGCCATCAAGGATAGCATCGATAATACCACGTGTATCTTTGATAGAAATACGCTTGCCGCTTCCGTTCCAACCTGTGTTAACCAGGTAAGCAGTTGCACCAGACATTTTCATCTTCTTAACCAATTCTTCGCCGTATTTTGTTGGGTGCAATGACAAGAATGCAGCACCGAAACAAGCAGAGAATGTAGGAGTTGGTTCAGTAATACCACGTTCTGTTCCAGCCAATTTAGCAGTAAATCCAGAAAGGAAATAATACTGTGTTTGTTCTGGGGTAAGGATAGATACCGGAGGCAATACACCAAAAGCATCTGCCGACAAGAAAATTACTTTCTTAGCAGGACCAGCTTTTGATACAGGCTTAACGATATTTTCGATATGATAAATAGGATAAGAAACACGTGTGTTTTCTGTTACTGACTTATCGTTGAAATCGATTTTGCCATCAGCAGCTACAGTTACGTTTTCTAGTAAAGCATCACGCTTGATTGCATTCCAGATGTCTGGTTCGTGCTCCTGGCTTAGGTTGATAACCTTAGCATAGCAACCACCTTCGAAGTTGAATACACCTTCATCGTCCCAACCATGTTCGTCGTCACCAATAAGCTGACGTTTTGGGTCTGTAGACAATGTTGTTTTTCCTGTTCCGGAAAGACCGAAGAAGATAGCTGTTTCATCCTTTTCGTTTGTGTTGGCAGAACAGTGCATAGAAGCCATACCTTGTAGAGGCAACAAGTAGTTCATATAAGAGAACATACCTTTCTTCATTTCACCACCATACCAAGAACCACCGATCAACTGAATTTTTTCAGTAAGGTTGAATACAACGAAAGTCTTAGAGTTCAAACCAAGAGATGCGTAGTCGTCGCCTGCATTACATTTTGAACCGTTCATTACAACGAAATCAGGTTCACCATAGTTTGCCAATTCTTCTTCAGAAGGACGGATAAACATGTTCTTCACGAAGTGTGCCTGCCAGGCTACTTCCATGATAAAACGAACCTTAATACGTGAACTTTCGTTAGCTCCACAGAAAGTATCTACTACAAACAAACGCTTGTTTGAAAGTTCCTTCTGTACAATAGCTTTAAGCTTACCCCATGCTTCAACAGAAAGGGGTTTGTTGTCGTTTTTGTATTCGTCGGAAGTCCACCAGATTGTATCTTTGGTAGTTTCGTCCATAACAAAAAATTTGTCCTTAGGTGAACGACCGGTATAAACACCTGTCATTACATTAATAGCTCCCATTTCTGTTTGCTGACCTACTTCAAAACCTTCCAGACCTGGCTTTGTTTCTTCTGCGAACAATTGTTCGTAAGACGGGTTATGCAGGACTTCAGTTGCTCCTGCAATGCCGTACTTGCTTAAATCTAAATTAGCCATTTTAAATAATTAGTTAAATTGATTGACTTATATAACTTTTCTAATACTCAATATATCACAAGAAAACATATTACTTTTGTATATGATTGTACAAAAGTAATACATTTTTCAAAAGGAAAAACACAATTAAGGAAATTTTTCAGTAATTATCATTTAACTTGCCAAATCTCGCCGCTCATTAAAAATTCCTTAAGCTTGCGGATTGGTTTCTTAGCCTGAACTTCCTCAATCTGTTTGTGTAATTCTTCTCCATAAACAAAACTGTCTACGTCGCGAATAACTCCTAAAGCTACAGGCATGTCTCCAGACATCATCGATAAAAGAAGATGCATTGTATTTTCCGGAGTCTTGGCATCATGAACCAGAATATCATCCAACGTGTATCCATCTTGTCCGATAGTTACCACCTTTAATTTAAGTCCATCCAATACAAGACCTTTTTCATTCTCTTTACCAAACAACATTTTTTCTCCGTGGCGAAGGAATATCGTACGATCGGCTCTGTTTTCCTTATCTGCAATCTCCTTGTGGGTACCATCATTGAAAATAACACAGTTTACCAATACCTCGACAACCGATGTACCTTTGTGTTTTGCCGAAGCAATCAAAATATCCGTAGAGTTCTTCAAATCTACATCGATGCTTCTGGCAAAGAAAGTACCTCTGGATCCCAAAGTTAATTCCGCGGGAATAAAAGGCTCTTCAACCGTTCCAAAAGGAGAGCTTTTGGAAACAAATCCTCTGTCTGAAGTTGGTGAATACTGCCCCTTGGTGAGTCCGTATATTTTATTATTAAACAACACGATATTCAAATCCACATTTCGGCGAACAGCATGAATAAAATGATTTCCGCCAATAGCAAGACAGTCGCCGTCGCCGGTGATCAACCAAACCGAAAGATCTGGCTGCGCGGTTTTTACGCCAGTTGCAATAGCAGCTCCGCGACCATGAATGGTATGGAAACCATAGGTATTCATATAATAAGGCAAACGGGAAGAACAACCAATCCCGGAAATTACAGCTGTTTTATGCGGAGGGATGGATAGTTCGGCCATAGCCTTATGAAGACAGTTAAGAACTGCGTGGTCTCCACAACCCGGACACCAGCGAACATACTGGTCGCTCTTATAGTCTTTTGCTACATATTTAGCATACTTTACTTCGATACTCATTGTTTATGCCTCCAATAATTTCGTAAATTCCTCAACTAATCTTGAAACGACAAAAGGTTGTCCCTTTACCCGGTTAAATTGATACGGATTGAATCCGGAAATTTTACCACGCAGGTAATTTGCAAACTGCCCGTTGTTTTGTTCCACCACCACTACTTTCTTGAAGCGAGCCAGCACTTCGGCCGTATTTTTAGGAAGTGGCTGAATAAATTTAAAGTGAGCCAAAGCAACTTTCTTTCCCTGATCCTGCATATCTTCCATGGCCTCATAGAGGTGACCGTAGGTTCCGCCCCATCCAACAATCAATAATTCGGCATCCTGGTCTCCTTCCACTATCTGGTAGGGAATATAGTTTGATATATAATCTACTTTTGCCTGACGAACTGTTACCATTTTCTGGTGATTAGCCGCGTCTGTAGAAATCGCACTGGTTTCATAGTCTTTTTCCAGACCTCCGATACGATGCATAAAATCTTCCATTCCGGGAACTGCCCAGTAGCGAACCAAAGACTCTTCGTCTCTCAGGTAAGGCTTCCAGGGGGCTTCTCCTTTATAATTTGTTACATAATTCGGTGTTATCGCAGGATAATTTTCCAGGTCGGGAATCTTCCAGGCAGATGATCCGTTGGCAATAAATGAATCGGTAAGCAAGATTACCGGAGTCATATGTTCGACAGCCAGTTTTCCTGCCCAAAATGCAGCATCAAAGCAGTCGGTTGGAGTAGAAGCAGCAAGAACAACAGCAGGACTTTCACCATTTCGTCCGTACAGCGCCTGCATCAAATCGGTCTGTTCACTCTTGGTTGGCATACCAGTAGAAGGTCCGCCGCGCTGAACATCAACAACAACCAAGGGTATCTCGGCAATCACAGCCAGACCTATGGCCTCGCTCTTTAATGCCAAACCCGGACCAGAAGTTGATGTAGCAGCCAGACATCCGGCAAAGCTTGCACCAATAGCAGTACAAACACCGGCAATTTCGTCTTCGGCCTGTACTGTAATAACACCTAAATCCTTGCGTTTGGCAAGTTCATGTAAAATATCTGTTGCGGGAGTAATAGGATAACTACCAAGGAATAAACGCAAGTCCGCTTTTTCGGCAGCCGCGATTAATCCGTAAGAAGTAGCCTTATTCCCGTTTACGTCTGTATAAAAGGCTGGTTCAACATTCGTACTTTCAATACGGTATGTAGAAACAGTGGCATGCGTATTATGACCGTAGTTATAACCGTCTGTCAGGGCTTTAATATTGGCTTTAACGATGGCAGGTTTTTTTGCGAACTTATTCTGCAGCATATGCATCGCCTCTTCAAGCGGACGTTCAAATAACCAGCAAACCAAGCCCAGCGCGAACATATTTTTACAACGCAAAGCAGATTTGTTATCCAGCTCGAATTCAACCAGTCCGTCCTTAACCATTGTCGAAATAGGAACAGCAACCACCTGAGCACTTGTCAGACCTAATTCTTCAAACGGTTCATCTGTTGTAAAAAGAGCCTTTGTCAAATCATTTTTCTGAAATGAGTCCGTATCAATAATTACAATCGCATTCTGTTTGATATTCTTTACGTTAACTTTTAAAGCGGCCGGATTCATAGCAACCAATACATCCGCTTTATCTCCCGGAGTATAAATCTTTCTCGATCCTAAATGGACCTGAAACCCAGATACACCACTTAGCGTTCCTTGCGGAGCACGAATTTCTGCCGGAAAGTCGGGGAATGTAGAAATATCATTTCCCAAGATTGCAGACAGATTTGAAAAGATAGTTCCAGTTAATTGCATACCGTCTCCCGAGTCTCCCGAGAAACGAACAACAACCTTCTCCAACGTTGTAACTTTCGTTTGTTCTGCCATAATAATTTATATTAGCTTTTATTCTCTGATTGCCATATTTTAAATAACGAGACAAAGGTAAGTAATAAACTTTGCGCGTTCAAAAAAATTACAATATATTCTACTTAATACCTAAAATGCCGACAAATAGATACTAATATCCGCCGATAACAGATTAAAATGATTTGCTACGTACCTATTTACCGGCTTTCCGGCATACATATATATCCCTGCGCGAAACCCCAGATCAGCTTTAATCAAGGCTTGAACAGATCCTGCGTCACTAATGGAAAACAGCATCGGCACAAAAATATTACTAAAGCCCATCGATGTAGTTCGCGCTACATAATTGCTTATATTCGATTTGCAATAATGATAAATCCCATATTGCTGAAAAACCGATGGATCGGAAGACGTTAATCCGCACGTAGTTTCAAAACAGCCTCCCTGATTGACCCGAAGATCAATTATCAGTGCACCCTTTTTCATGGAGCTGATCATCTCTTCGGCAATCACATAGCGTTTACGCGAGTTTATATAGCGCATAGCACCGATCACGACATCAGCAGACCGGAAAGCATTATGCAATACATTCGGCTGGAAGTTAGAGGTAAACAGCGACTGACCTAACACCTGCTGAATAGTCCGTAACTTGTTTATATCTTCGTCAAACACCTTCACCATAGCACCCATCCCCAATGCAGCCCTGGCCGCAGCGGTTCCGGCAATACCGGCGCCAATAATAATAACTTCCGTGGGAGGAACACCCGAAATTCCGCCAAAGAGAAGTCCTTTTCCCCCTCTTGCGTTGCTCAGCATTTCTGATGCAATCGAAATGGAAGCTCTCCCTTCAATTTCGGAAATAATATTTAATATAGGTAATTTGTTCTGGTCGTCTGCCAACAATTCGTACCCAATGGCATTAATCCGCTTTGCCATCATAAGCTCAAATGCTTCCGGCGCAAATAAATTAAGCTGCACCATGGAGAAAAGAGTTGAACGGGGTTTCATAAGTGCCACTTCTCCGGGTAAAGGAGGAAGTACTTTCAAAATCAGGTCCGCCTGATAAACTTCTTGCGGAGTAGCCACAATCTCGGCACCGGCTTCAGAGAAATGATTGTCGGAATAGTTTATACCTAAGCCGGCATTTGTTTCTACCAAAACCCTATAGCCAAAGTCAGTCAGCATATCAACAGCCTCGGGAGTCAAGGCAAGACGCCTCTCTTCCTCATTACGCTCACGGGGAATACCTATCAGCAAACGATTGTTCGCCTTACTGATTTCCTTCAATAGCTCCTGGGGAATATACTTCCCCTGACATGATTTACCGCCTGTTGAATCCATATTTATAAAATCTTTTCCAAAGCTTTAGCAATCTCGATTACATCTGTATCATTACCCATTGCCTCTGCTTCAAAAACAACATCTGCCTGCTCGTAATTGTTTTTTCTTTTTTGCAATGTTTCATTTATATAACTTCGAAGCTCCTCTTTGCTTTTATCTTTTAACAAAGGACGGGTACCCTTACACACTTCGAGCCTGTTAGCCAGTTCGTTGACAGAAACCTTCAGATACACCGTTGTTCCATGCGAATTCATAAACTCCATATTATCATAAAAACAGGGAGCACCTCCGCCCGTAGATATTAGCACATCTTCAAAAAGAGCAACCTCATGAAGCATCTTATGTTCGATCATCCGGAATCCCTCTTCGCCTTTCTCTGCGAAAAGCTGCTGAACAGATTTCAGATAACGACTTTCAATATAATGATCCAGGTCAACAAATGAAAGGCCCATCCGTTTTGAAAGGCACACACCCACAGTGGTTTTCCCGGCGCCCATGAATCCTATCAAAAATACACGTTTCATTGCTGGATTTAAATAGTTTCTTGCAAATGTAGTTGATAATCGTATAACTTCTTCTTTCTTATTGTATAATTCTGTTCTTAACCTGCAAATTCTCCGTCTGCTAATCCTAAAATAAATTGTATCTTTGCAAACACAAAATCAAGAAAGTGCAGAATGGCCAAAAACAAGTATTACGTAGTCTGGAAAGGTCTCAACCCAGGTGTTTACGACAACTGGGCTGCATGCAAAATGCAGGTAGAAGGACAAGACGGCGCTAAATACAAGTCGTTCGAAACACGTGAGGAGGCATCCGAAGCCTTCGGAAAAGATTTTAAGGAGTTTATCAAACCCGCATCGTCTTCACGTATTACAGCAGCCACCCCTGTTAACGGGGGAAAACCGATCATGAACAGCATTGCCGTTGATGCCGCCTGCAGCGGGAATCCGGGAAAGATGGAATACAGGGGTGTTTATACAGCCACTAAGCAAGAGTTGTTTCATGTAGGGCCTTTCGAACAAGGGACCAACAACATTGGTGAGTTCCTGGCTTTGGTTCACGGACTTGCTTTCCTGAAACAGCAAAACAGCGCCCTTCCCCTTTACTCGGATAGCCGAAACGCGATCGGATGGGTACAAAAGAAGAAATGTAAAACGCTTTTGGAGAGAGAACCCCGCAACGAAGCTATTTTCGACTTAATAGAACGAGCCGAGAAGTGGCTGAACGAAAACAGCTATACCACTCCTATCCTTAAATGGGAAACGTCCGAATGGGGAGAAATCCCCGCAGACTTCGGTAGAAAATAATTGATTAAAAGATGAATGTTAATCTTCCTCTTCCTTATATATTCTGTTTTCACTTCCCAATGCAATAATATGAGATATATTTGGTTTGTAATGATATTTATAGTTATTTTGCTTCATGTAAAGTATATTGAAAGCTAATTTTAATTAATGAAAAAGAGTAACGATAGCATATACGATTATATTATTGTAGGGGCAGGGCTTTTTGGAGCAGTGTTTACACAGCAAGCTGTCAAAGCAGGGAAGAAATGCCTGATTATTGACAAGCGTAGTCAAATAGGAGGCAATCTCTACACCGAAAATATTGACTCCATTAATGTTCATAAATATGGGGCGCACATTTTCCATACAAGTAATAGAGAAATCTGGAATTATATTAATCAGTTTGCCGATTTTAATAATTTCATTAACTCTCCGCTTGCCAACTATAACGGTAAACTTTATAATTTACCGTTTAACATGAATACCTTTTATCAGTTGTGGGGAACGCAAACGCCATTGGAAGCAAAAGCAAAAATAGCCGAGCAGTGCAAAAAATACGATTACATAACTCATCCAGCCAATTTGGAAGAGCACGCATTAAAGATGTGTGGTGATGATATTTATAACACATTTATAAAAGGATATACAGAAAAGCAGTGGGGGCGGAGAGCTACAGAATTGCCTTCTTTCATCATTAAACGTATACCTTTAAGATTCGTTTATAATAATAATTACTTTAATGACTTGTACCAGGGAATACCTGTAGGAGGGTATAATCCGATTATAGAATCAATGATTGAAGGTGCCGATGTACAAATTAACACCGATTACTTTGAAAACAAAACCTACTTTGATTCATTGGCTCCCAAAATGATTTTTACCGGACGTATAGATGAATTCTTCGATTTCAAATTCGGGAAGCTGGAATACAGAAGCTTGCATTTTGAACATGAAAGGTTCGAAATGAATGATTTTCAAGGAAATGCGGTGGTTAATTACAACGAATTTGATGTCTCGTTTACCCGAATTATAGAGCATAAACACTTTGAATTCGGTGCACAACCATTTACAATTGTTTCCAAAGAATTTCCCGATGAATACAGCAAAGACTCTGAGCCTTACTATCCTGTGAATGATGAAAGGAATCACACAATTCTAGGAAAGTACAAAGAGCTTGCTAAAACTTTTGCCAATATATATTTTGGCGGACGACTAGCCCAATATGCCTATTTTGATATGGATGATACCATAGAAGCCGCCTTAGAAGTAGCCAGAAAAGAATTCAAATTTATAAAATAAAAGAAGGAAATGGAAAAATACTTTTTCTCTAAAAACTACAAGGAAACAAAAAGCGCAGGTAATAAAGCCAAGACAGACATCGAAGAGATTCTCTTAACTAATGGATATAAAAATATTGGAGTAAGAAGCAACTATAAAGGTTCGCTTATGGGCTTTATAGCAACTTTGGTCAGTCTCTTAAAGGCGTGTATATCCATTCAGCCCAATAGTGTGCTGGTTTTGCAGTATCCTTTGAAAAAATACTATACGTTCCTTTGCCGAATTGCACATCTGCGTAATTGCGAAGTGATAACTATAATTCATGACTTAGGCAGTTTCAGGCGCAAACGATTAACAATTGAGCAAGAGGTGGCCCGTCTGAGTCAATCGGATTATATCATTGCGCATAATGACACAATGAAAATCTGGCTGCAACAACATGGAGTAACATCAAAACTTTATAGCCTCGGCATTTTTGATTATCTGTCGAAAAGTACTCCTCAACCTAACACAAATAAGGATCAGTATCGGGTTCTGTACGCCGGCGCTTTAAGCCCAAGAAAAAATCCTTTTCTCAAACAAATTGGAGCAATTATTAAATCCTATAAGTTTTATCTTTACGGATCAGGCTTCGAAGCTCAAAAGAAGTATAATAATATAATTAATTATAAGGGTTTTGTTCCCTCCGACAAACTTATATCAACGGCCGAAGGCGATTTCGGACTTGTTTGGGATGGTGATTCCATCTCCTCATGCAGTGGAGAATTGGGAGAATATCTAAAATTCAATAATCCTCATAAGACCTCTCTTTATATTCGTTGCCACCTACCTATTATCATTTGGTCCAAAGCTGCGCTAGCTCCCTTTATAAAGGAAAATAAAATTGGCTTTTGCATAGACTCTCTGGATCAAATCGATAATCTGCTATTAGAACTAAGTAAAGAGGACTATGATGAAATTCGCAAAAATGTAATAAAAATAAGTGATAAATTGTCGGGTGGATATTATATAACAACTGCCCTAAATAAAATACTGAACCAAAAAGAAAATTATAAATAAATTTACTAATTCTAAATAGTCTATTATAAATCAACCTACCAACTGTGTATTCAAAAAATGTTATCTTTGCACAAAAACAAGAACTATTCCATATTGTTCCTGTTGAACAAGGCTCTAGCAATACCGGAAAGTGGCTGAAAGGAAATAACTATACCCCTCCAATCCTTAAATGGGAAACAGCCAAAATAGGGTGAAATCTCTGTCTATTTTGGCAGAAAATAAATATCTTATTATTCTATAAATTCACAGAAATGGAAATTATTAAAGAACAACCTATGTTTTCAATTGTAACAGTTACCTACAATTGTTGCAATTCAATCAGAGAGACCATAGAAAGTGTACTTAATCAAACATATATAAACTACGAATATTTAATCATTGATGGTCAATCTTCCGATGGAACGTTAAACGTAATTAAGGAATACAACGACCCTCGGACTAGTTATACATCCGAAAAGGATACAGGAATCTATGACGCAATGAATAAAGGTATCTTAAAGGCGTCAGGTAGATGGTTGCTTTTTTTAAATAGTGGAGATATATTTACGGATAGTCAAGTTTTGGAAAAAGTAGTAATTCATGCTAAAAATGGGATGTATGACATCCTTTACGGAGATATTTTTGTCAACAAGAAAAAAATCTGGGAAATTAAGAAAGCGGCAGAACCTTGTAATAAACAACGAATGTTCTTCTGTCACCAAAGTTCTTTTACGCGGACAGAAATAATGAAATCTCAACTTTTTGATTCATCCTATAGTATGTCTGCCGATCTTTTATTTTTTAAACAATGCTATTATAAAGGTTTAAAATTCTACCACATTCCAATTCCTATTGTTAAATACGACAGCAATGGAATTTCGAATACTAACAGAATTGCTGGACTTAAAGAAAACATAGACATAATTAAAGCAGTGGATAAATTTCCTTTCAAATATCTGTTTCTGGCGCGACTTCAGTTCGTGATTTTTCGTATCCAATTGTCTAATGTTTTGAAAACTCTATTCTGATGAAAATAGCATTCGACGCTAAACGGGCAACGCATAATTCAACTGGACTTGGGAATTATAGTCGCTATATAATACAAATACTTACCAAATATTATCCACAACATACTTACCTGCTATATACACCGGAGAAAGGGAAAAGAAGGCTACAAGAAACTTATACAGGGGATCAGAACGTAGTATTTAAGTACCCAAATAGTTTTCTGGGAAGAATGATAAAAGGATTATGGCGCTCCGTAGAAATTCTTTCTGATTTAAAGAAAGATAAACCTGACATCTATCACGGACTTACTAATGAACTTCCAAAAGGAATCCATAAACAAGGCATACCTTCGGTTGTTACTATTCATGATCTCATATTCCTCCGATATCCGCAGTTTTATAAAACAATAGATTGTAAAATCTATTACTATAAGTTTAAAAACGCTTGTATAAATGCTGATAGAATCATTGCCATAAGTGAGATGACGAAAAAAGACATCATTTCGTTTTTTAATATCTCTGAAAATAAAATAGATGTAATATATCAGGGATGCGATCCTGCTTTTGCATCAGAGGTAGCCGCTGACATTAAAAATACAGTCAGGACTAAATATAATTTACCAGAGAAATATATATTGTATGTCGGAAGTATCGAGGAGCGCAAGAATCTTATGTTAATAATCAGAGCACTTCAACAAACCAAAAACAAAATACATCTAATAGCTATTGGTAGACGAACTGTTTATGCAAAAACTGTTGAAAAGTTCATTTTCGAAAACAATCTGACTAATCAAGTAACTATATTGGAAGGGATTGACTTTCAGGAACTCCCGGCTTTCTACCAGATGGCATCATTATTTATTTACCCATCATTCTTCGAAGGATTCGGTATTCCAATCATTGAAGCCTTATATTCCGGAGTACCTGTTATTTCGGCAACAGGGTCTTGTCTTGAAGAAGCCGGAGGTCCATCTTCAATTTACGTTAATCCAACAGACATAAACGAACTAAGCCTTCAAATAGACTTTGTATTATCAAATCCCCTTGTTGCATGTAAGATGATTAATGATGGGAAAGAATATGTAAACAAGTTCAATGACGAAACAATTGCTAAGCAGTTGATGAATATTTATACAGATGTATTGAAAATGAAAAGGGAGGATGGTTAAACAGGATAATTGTATTTACTCAGCAATACACCCCGTACATCACTTTCGTGTATATATTTATTATATAAATCAGTTTCTTTTATATAAAGACGACCTTTTGACTTACCATTAAGAAAAATTACCCGAAATTTACAAAGAAGCTGATAGAGTAAAATCGGACCAAATAGAGTATAACAGATCCCTTTGCTTCGCTTTAATTTCTTTCTGGCAAAGTTAAATGCTTTTAACTCAAAAAAATGGTCACTATAATCATTTACCTTATCTACTATGTTCTTTGCGTTCCAACCTTTATATTGAGCGTAATAGCGTGCGATGTCCGAAGAAATTCGACGGGAAAGACACATTCTATCAAGATTTTTAAGAGCCTCTTCTTTTGATACGCTCTTAAACTGCATTCGGTTTATGTCAATAAGCGAAAATTGATATGTATTATCAGGCAAATTTTTAATAAGAACATTCCCAGGAGAATAGTCTACATGATAGATTCCCGCGTCATGTAATGCGGCGGTAAAGGAGGCAAAGCTACGTAATTTATTCTCCGCATCGGGTACATTTTCTCCGGCCATCAGGGAGCGAACTGTTTCAGAGGCCGAATCGTAGACAGATACAAAATAGCTTCCTTTCAAAAGACCTCCTTTATAGGTTTCAACATAAGCTATGGGATCAGGAGTGAGGAATCCACGTCTTTTAATCTCAAAAGCGTAATAATAAGAACGGGCAGCTTTGGATTTTCGAAAATAAGTATAGGCGAGTCTATTCACTAAAAGGGGAACCTTAAAACTCTTAACAGCAATATCTATATTCTTAATAGAATATTGCTTTATGGTATTACGTCCCTCATAAATAACCTCTCCCTCCGATTCAAAACAATCCGGAAGATTATTTATAAAATCTGATAAAAAAAGATAGGCTGGATTAATAACAACTTTCATGAATAGAGAATCTCTTCAACTTTATTAATAATTACTTCAGCGCTAATTTGCATCAGGCAAGCTATATCACCTCTAAAACAAGGCTTCTCTCCAAATACCGAACAAGGGCGACAGCTTAAATCAAGCTGAATAATATTGTCCGGGTTCTGGTGATAGCCGTAAAACCCTGCATAAGGATGAGTAGCTCCCCAGACTGAGAGGACTTTAGTTCCTACCAATGAAGCAAAATGCATATTTGCAGAATCCATTGAAATCAATAAATCAAGCTGACTTATAAGCGCTAGTTCCTGATCCAACCTGTATTTACCAACAACCGTTTTCACGTTCCGATATCGTAATGCCCATTCTGCAAGAACCGATTCTTCATGCCCCTTTCCTCCAAATAGAAAAATAGTAAAATCATCTCTTTCAGATAATTTTGCCACGACTTTTTCCATCCGATCCAAAGGATATATCTTACCCTGATGTTTTGCAAAAGGAGCCACTCCTATCCACTTATTTCTTTTGGGAAAAATCTCTGACTCAAGAAAAGAGAGGTCGGAAGATTTTTCTTGATAAAGTGATACAAAATCCTCTACATAGAGCAACCCAGCTTCCCTAAATACATCAGCATAACGTTTTATTACCGATTCAAGAGGCTTAAAAACTTTATGATCGCGGGCTGTTAGTAACGCTCTGGCATGACGATCTTTTTTGTAAACGATTACTTTAGTACCTTTTATGGTGAACAGACTTCTCAGAATCTTAGTTCGGATTACATTGTGAAGATCCAACACCATATCAAAGTCATACTGTACCAAAGCAGAGCCGAACCGAAGTAATCCCGCCAATGTCTTTTCCGGACCTTTGGTATTTATACCCAACACCTTTACATTATCCGGACGATTCATAAAAACAGGAATCAAAAACGTCTGAGTAAGCACCGTAAACGAGTCCATAGGATTCGACTTGGCAGCGCTATAAAGAACTGGAATTGTCATTGCCACATCTCCAATAGCAGAAAGTCTTATCACCAATATATTAGCCATTCTTTATTTCTTTCCGTACAACACGGGATTCAATGAAGGATCATTATACATTTTCATCTGTTTGTAAACCTTCATGTATTTATCTCCTGTTTCAATATCATTCAATAACTGATCCAAAGCTTCAGATAAGTCGGCCTTTTGTTCAAGCAAAACAGCCAACTTGTTTTTGCATGAAACGATATGATCTGGCAAAGCATCCGTACGATCGGCTTCCTGCTGCATATGATACACTTTCAGGCAAAGAATAGAAAGACGATCTATTGCCCAAGCCGGACTTTCTGTATTAATCTTCGCGGTAGGTTTCACAACAACCGATTTGTATTTGTCTAAGAAGTAACTATCAATAAGCTCTACCAGATCAGTACGATCCTGATTGGATTTATCGATACGACGTTTAATCACCAGCGCTTCGATTGGGTCAATTTCCGGATTCCGAATTATATCTTCCAGGTGCCATTGCACTGCATCTATCCAATTTTTCAAATAAAGATAAAACTCAATACTTTTCTCTTCGTAAGGGTTATTGATAGAGGCATCCACATGGTTGCTTACATGGTACGCTTTGGTAGACTCTTCAAAAATCTGATAACAAATGTTGCTAAATTTCATAATTATCGTATTTCTTTACTATCTTATTAAACCGCAAATGTACTAAAACTTTCTATTCAGTCAACGCTATCTTTGGACATTGACATACTTTACCGTACTTTTGCCTGCTCTATATGAGTGTACATAAATTCAAGCTTATGAAAATCATAGCAGACAATACAATTCCTTACCTGCGCGGAATTGCCGAACCATTTGCCGAAATTACCTATATAGCGCCGGAAGAGTTTACCCGCGAAATTATCCGGGAAGCAGATGCACTGATTATTCGCAGCATAGATAAATGTACACGCGAAGTGCTGGAGGGTAGCCGGGTGAAACTGATTACTACTGCCACCATCGGGTTCGATCATATCGACACTCGTTATTGCGATGAAGCAGGCATTACCTGGGCAAACGCACCCGGATGCAACGCCGGTTCGGTTGCTCAGTATGTATTCTCCTCATTACTCACCCTATCCATCCGCAAGGGAATCTCTCTGAAAGGAAAAACACTGGGAATTGTGGGTGTTGGACATGTAGGAAAAGCTGTAGAGAAACTCTGCAAAGCATATGGCATGCACATTTTGCGTAACGACCCTCCCCGTGAAGAGAAGGAAGGCCCCGAAGGATTTGTTTCTCTCCAAACCATTGCTCGTGAAAGCGACATCATCACTTTCCATGTTCCTTATACCAAAACAGGGAAACACGCCACCTGGCATCTGGCAAATGAAGCATTCTTCAAGGAAGTAAAAAAGAGCCCGTGGTTTCTGAACACATGCAGGGGGGCTGTTCATGATACGGAAGCATTGCTAAAAGCAAAAAAAGAAGGAATCCTTTCGGAGCTGATCATCGATTGCTGGGAGAATGAACCCCATATCGACCTGCAGCTTCTTGCGGAAACAGCCATTGCCACGCCACACGTTGCCGGATTCTCGGCCGACGGAAAAGCAAACGGTACCCGGGCATGCCTTGAAACTATTGGCCGTTTTTATGGAGTTGAGGTCGAGAAGCTAAAGGATGTACTACCTCCTGCCCCGGCAAACCCGGTTATAGACCTGAATAAGTTCGCGTCGCACAGAATGGAACAGGCCATACTAACCACATTCAAACCGGAAACGGTAGACGAAAGGTTACGGCAGGCTCCGGAAAAGTTCGAATGGTTTCGCAACAACTACCCCCACCCCCGGGAATTCAAAGCTTACACATTACTAAATATAAGGGAAGAAGAATATGCATTAGCCGATACGCTTGGGTTCAATCGGTAAGTAAATCTGCTATTACTTTAGGATACCATTTATGTTCAAGCTCGTGTACTCTTTCACAAAGCGATTCGGGCGAATCATCGGGTAAAACCGGACAAGTAGCCTGATAAATTACCGGACCCTCATCGTAATGCTCATCTATATAATGTATAGTAATACCAGACTCAGTATCGCCCGCGGCAAGCACCGCACGATGAACATGCATGCCATACATCCCTTTCCCACCATACCGGGGAAGCAAAGCCGGATGAATATTTACAATTTTACGGGGAAATGCCTCGATCAGCCCATCAGCCACTTTCGACAGAAATCCGGCAAGCACAACAAAATCAACCTGATAGGCTTTGAGCGTTTCCAAAATAACATCGCCGGCGGCAAACTCCTCCCTGGAGAACGTCAGGGAAGGAATTCCAAGAACCTTCGCCCGGTTATGCACACCCGCACCGGCATTATTAGACAACACAACAGCCACTTTAATAAATTCACTATGAGAGAAATATCGGATGATATTCTCCGCATTTGATCCGGAACCGGAGGCTAAAATGGCTAAACTCTTCATTATTTCTATGTTTTAATGCACAAGAAAAGAAAAAATGTGCAGTTTTCCACATTTTTAGTAGATAATATTTGTTTTGTAACATAAAAAATTCTTTTCTTTGCACTGCAAATTTAAAAAGTAAATTCGTATTAATTAATCTAAATTGAAAAAGTTATGTCTGAAGTTGCATCAAGAGTAAAAGCGATTATCGTTGATAAATTAAGTGTTGAAGAAACAGAAGTTACAAACGAAGCTAGCTTTACTAACGATTTAGGAGCAGACTCTCTTGACACAGTGGAATTGATTATGGAATTCGAAAAGGAATTCGGTATCTCTATCCCTGACGATCAAGCAGAAAAGATTACAACTGTAGGTGATGCAGTTGCTTATATCGAAGCTAACGCGAAGTAATCCTTTTACGTTGAAAGTATGGAATTAAAAAGAGTTGTAGTAACAGGTCTTGGAGCTATAACACCGCTTGGCAAGACCCTCACAGAAACATGGGAGGGTCTTGTTAACGGTAAGAGTGGAGCCAGACCTATTACTCATTTTGATGCATCGAAGTTCAAAACACAGTTCGCCTGTGAAGTGAAGGACTTCGAGCCGACCCAGTATTTCGACCGTAAAGAAGCTCGCAAACTCGATCGTTATGCCCAATTTGCACTAGTTGCTGCAGATGAAGCAATAGCCGATTCAGGATTGGAAGTTGAAAAGCTTGATCTTGATCGTATAGGCGTAATTTTTTCATCCGGAATCGGAGGTATCAGTACCTTCCAGGAAGAAGTAGAAAATTACGACGAAGAACGCGGACCTCGTTTCAATCCATTTTTCATTCCAAAGATGATTTCAGATATTTCTGCAGGTCATATTTCAATGAAATACGGATTCAGAGGACCAAACTTCTCTGTAGTTTCGGCTTGCGCATCATCAACAAATGCAATTGCCGACGCATGTAATTACATTCGTTTGGGAAAAGCGAATGCGATTGTAACCGGAGGAGCTGAAGCAGCTATTACAAGTGCAGGTGTTGGAGGATTCAACGCTATGAACGCACTGTCAACCAGAAACGATTCTCCCGAAACAGCATCGCGCCCATTTAGCGCAAGCCGCGACGGATTCGTAATGGGAGAAGGTGCTGCATGTCTTATACTGGAAGAAATGGAACACGCCCTTGCAAGAGGTGCGAAGATCTATTGCGAAGTGGCAGGAACAGGATTATCTGCCGATGCTTACCACCTTACTGCCACTCACCCTGAAGGGTTAGGAGCCAAGTTGGTTATGCGTAACGCTTTGGAAGATGCTGAAATGAAACCGGAAGAAATCGATTATATCAATGTGCACGGAACATCCACTCCTGTTGGAGACCTCTCTGAAGTTAAAGCTATTAAAGAGGTATTTGGAGATCATGCATATAAGTTAAATATTAGTTCTACCAAATCGATGACTGGCCACCTGTTGGGTGCAACCGGCGCGTTGGAGGCTGCTGCTTGTATTTTAGCGATTAAAAATGGAATTGTACCTCCGACAATTAATTTTACCGAAGGTGATGAAGATCCGGAAATTGATTACACATTGAATTTTACATTCAATAAAGCACAGAAAAGAGAAATCAATGCTGCCCTATCCAATACCTTTGGTTTTGGAGGTCATAATGCCAGCATGATCGTTAAAAAATTTGTGAAATAAAGTGTTTATACAATTATACAAAAAAATAAGGCTCCTCCTGTTGAAAAACAAGGAGCCTTATTCTTCTTTACACAAGATACTAGGCTTTTACCCTGATAAGATAGAACTTTACCAACAGGCATTTATCCATAAATCGGCCATAGCAGAAGGTATCATTGAGCAGTCCTGGAGAAACAACGAACGGTTGGAATTTCTCGGGGACGCTATTCTTAGTACCGTAGTGGCTGATATTCTGTATGTAAAATTCCGCAACAAGCGCGAAGGCTTTCTTACCAATACCCGTTCCAAAATTGTTCAACGCGAAACGTTGAACCGTGTAGCACTCGATCTTGGCCTCGACAAGCACATTGTTTGCGCCAAAAAGATGCACACCCACGGAAACGACCTTTACGGGAATACACTCGAAGCATTAATCGGAGCCATCTACCTGGACAAAGGCTACAAAGCCTGTCACAAGTTCGTTTCGAAGGTATTGATTGGCAAATACATCAATGTAGACAATCTGGCTCGTAAGGAGGTTAATTTTAAATCGGCCCTTATTGAATGGAGTCAGAAAACGAAATTCGAAATCTCTTTCGAGCTCATCGAATCCTTTATGGACGAAGAAAGCAACCCGGTTTTTCAGTATGCAGTCATGCTTTCTGACATTCAGCTGGGCGTAGGCATCGGATTCTCCAAAAAAGAAGCACAACAAAATGCTTCCAAAATGGCTATCAAGAAGATACGAAAAGATCCCGCCACACAAGAAATTATAGCCGGACTTAAAAAAGCAAATGATCCGGAAGCTGTTACTGAAGAACAGCAGGAAGAAAAACAACTGGAGATTCTTCCCGCCGAAGAATAGAAACCACGCAACAAAACAAGGGATGCAATCGCATCCCTAACTTCCAAAGTTAATTCCCATCCGAAGTCCCTGAACAATAAGCTCGTGCTCTTTTGTTACCACTTTTAGCTTCCCTGCCACCTCGCTCAGCGGTGTCGAAGTTACCGTGTTACCACACATGCAAACCATCCGTCCGAACTGACCTTGCGAGATAAGCTCCGTAGCATGTCCACCCAGACGGGTAGCAAGATTACGATCGTAAGGAGATGGATTTCCGCCACGCTGAATATAACCAAGCACCGTTTCCCGGGTTTCAATACCTGTAGTCTCTTCAATCGCTCTGGTAATATAATCGGCAGGCCTGGTTTTACCCGGAGAAGCAACACCCTCGGCCACCACAACAATAGAATAAGGCTTACCCCGGTGAGCCCGGTCCAGTATGGCCTCGTTCACTTTATCCATATCATAGCCAAGCTCGGGCAACAAAATTACATCCGCGCCGCCAGCCATCCCGGCATACAAGGCAATCCACCCGGCATGGTGACCCATTACCTCAACCACCATCACCCGTTTATGAGAACTGGCCGTGCTATGCAGGCGATCAATCGCTTCGGTGGCAATATTCACCGCCGTATCAAAACCAAACGTAATATCCGTACCCCACACATCATTATCAATTGTTTTGGGAACACCAATAATATTCAATCCAAGCTGCGAAAGCATATTGGCAGTTTTTTGGGTTCCGTTACCCCCAATGCACACCAAGCAATCCAGCCCCAGGGCTTCATAATTCTCTTTAATAACATGAGGCTTTTCCGTATCACCCGAAGCAAGCAACTTCCGAAAAGGCTTTTCGCGGGAAGTACCAAGGATAGTCCCGCCCAGATTGAGGATGCCCGAAAGACTCCGCTCCGTAAAAACCTCGACATCCTTATTCAGCAATCCAACAAAACCGCTGTGTATCCCAATCACCTCCATACCGTAGTGCATAATGGCTGTTTTACCCACACCCCGAATGGTTGCATTGATGCCGGGGCAGTCGCCACCGGACGAAAGAATCCCTATTTTCATTGTTTTACTCATTTATGTACGTAACAAAGATATAAATAAAAAGAGAATGGTTAAATTTGCCGGGAACACAATTGAAAAAGTCATGGATTTTTTAACAAAAACGGTTTTACCCTTCTTTCGTTACAGATTAAAACAGATCGAATCGCATGTAATGCATGCCGATGCCGTACAGCAAAAACAGCTGTCCCGGCTTATCGACGTATCTAAACAAACGGAATGGGGGAAGAAATACGATTATAAAAGTATCCGAAATTACGAAACATTTCAGGAACGTATTCCTATACAACAATACGACGATGTAAAACCCTATGTGGAACGGATGCTGCAGGGAGAACAAGGCCTAATATGGCCCACCCCTGTAAAATGGTTTGCCAAGTCGAGCGGAACCACCAACGACAAGAGCAAATACCTGCCTGTATCCAAAGAAATACTTTGGCGATGCCACTACAAGGGAGGCTTCGATGCAGTTGCGTTATACCTGGGTAACAACCCCTCGAGCAATTTTTTCGGACGGAAGGGACTCATACTCGGCGGCAGTCACAAGCCGGTAGCCCTGAACCAGCACGCCCATTGCGGAGACCTTTCTGCCGTACTGCTGCAACAGCTAAACCCGTTGGTCAACCTTGTAAGAGTTCCCCCCAAACGTATCATTCTGATGGACGAATGGGAAAGTAAAATAAAAGCCATTGTAGAAAACACCTGGAACAAAGACCTGAATAGCATTTCGGGCGTACCTTCCTGGATGCTGGTATTAATAAAAGCCCTTCTGGAACGTACCGGAAAAGAATCGCTCACCGAAGTCTGGCCCAATCTGGAAGTCTTTTTCCACGGCGGTATCAGTTTCAGTCCCTACCGTGCACAATACAAAGCCCTTATTCCCTCGGATAAGATGCACTATGTGGAAACCTACAACGCCTCCGAAGGGTTTTTCGGCATACAAAGCGACCTGAACGATCCCTCCATGCTGCTTACCCTGGATTACGGAATCTTTTATGAGTTTATACCCATGAGCGAGATAGAGAGAGAGCAACCCACCGTTCTTCCCCTCGAAGCCGTGGCAACCGGCGTTAATTACGCCATGGTAATAACAACCTGCGGAGGTTTGTGGCGTTACCTTATCGGAGACACCATCCGTTTTACCTCCACCAACCCCTATAAATTTATTATCACCGGACGTACAAAGCACTTTATCAATGCCTTTGGCGAAGAACTCATGGTAGATAACGCCGACAAAGGGATGGCACGTGCCTGCGAACTAACCGGCGCCAAAGTAAAAGAATACACGGCAGCACCCCTGTTTATGTTAAACGCGGCACAAGGAAAACACCAATGGTTTATTGAATTTGAGAAAATGCCTTCCTCCTTGTCCGAATTCGCGCGCATATTAGACAGCACCTTGCAACAACTCAATTCCGATTACGAAGCAAAACGCTACCGGGGCATGTCCTTACTACCGCCAGAAATAATTCCGGCCCGCGAAGGTGTCTTTTACGAATGGCTCAAGGAAAAAGGCAAACTGGGCGGGCAACATAAAATTCCGAGGCTAAGCAACCAACGCACACACATCGATCAGTTACTGCTGTTAAATCAGAACCTGAGCGACAAGTAAACACCTCCCCCCTCGGGAGTAAAAGTGGGAGCAAGAATAAGATTATCAGCCATCTTGCTCTTCGTCTTTTTTACAAGCAGATTACGTATCGGGAAATACACAAGATAGGACAACTCCACAGAAAGGATGCCAAAGCCGGCCCCCGCAGCCACATCGGCCACCCAATGACGGTTGTTATACACCCGCGAAGCCGCCACAAAACCCGCTAAGGCATATCCGGAGTAAGCAAGCACAGGCGAGCTGTCTTTAAATTCCTTATAAGCCATATGGGCACCTAAAAAAGCATTGGCCGTATGTCCCGAAGGAAACGAATACGGACTACCATCCGGCCGCACCACCTTCAGATTATTCTTTAATCCGTGTACCGCGGCAGCATTAATCCCTTCGGCAATAGAAAGCAGGAAAAACTGATCCACCACACTGTGTTTCTCCTTCCCCATCAGGTCGCAAACAAAAACCCAGCCCAGCATACCCCATTCCATATAATCGTCGATCCGCACCTGCGACACAGAATCCCTGCGGCTTAGCAAATGAAAATCGTTCATTCCATTTACAGCCGTACCGAAAGCCCCCACCGCAATAAGCGAAGCAGGCAAAATAAGCTGTCCGGGCGAAAAGCGTTGTGCCCCCACAGAAAGCTCGTTCTTCAGAGAATCAGCAAGAACAGTTTCCTGAGCCCGCAACTGAAAGCCGCAGCCAAATAAAAAAACTATCCCCGCCAGCCATACCAACACACCCGGTTTACATCCACCCATACAAACATCAATTTCTAACTATGTTATTCATTCACGTAATGAAGATACAAAGAAACAAAAAAGAAAAGTAACTTTATTCCAAATACCACAGCCTAAACCCGTTCCAACACGAATAAAACGCAAAAACATCTATCACTTCACACTTTTGGGGGATAACACCCTGTTTACCATTAAGTAAGAAGGTAACAGATGCCTAAAACCCATCTGTCACCTTCTTTCATCTTCTTTCATCTGTCACCACCGGCATTATTTCTTGATACCAAACATAGTGTTGGGGTGCCCAAGTTCGTTGGCTATTACCCGGAGGCGTTGGTTGGTGTTTGCCAGCTGCTTCAACACTTCGGTGCGAGGTTCGCCATCGGATGTGTAAAAGAGTACCCGCATGATGCTTTCAACTTCTCTGCGCAATTGCTGCTCCATGCTTTCTAACCGGGGGCGTTCGTGTTGGTTTTGCTTGTTGTATTGCAGGATATCCAATTCTTCGTCGGTAAATAGGTGAGCTACCTTCTCGAATCCGGGTGAAAGGGTTACCTTAACCAGGCGACCGTTACCATTGGCTTCGGTTGTTGCTTCGCTAGAATCTTTTGCTTCCGGCTGATTGTCTGCATACTTGATTCTATAGTTGTTGCAGGTGCATTCGCGGTAGATGGTGCGGAAGGCTTCTTTGCCGAGTTTGCGAAACAGGGAGTCGGGGTCTTCACCATCAGGTAGTTGGCAGTTCATTACGGAGATACCGGCTTTTAGTAATTGCGAGGCGATACGGGAGGCGGCTTTTTGTCCGGCTGCATCGTTGTCGAGCACCAACGATACACGGCGGGTGTATTGTTTTAGTAACTCAATCTGAGCATCCGATAATGCCGATCCGCACAAGGCAACGGTGTTTGTATTGCCGGTGGCGTGCATGGCAATGCAATCCTTTGGACCCTCCACAATATCTACATATCCTTCCCGACGGATAGATTCAATTGCCTGGTACAATCCGTAAATCACCTTGCTCTTGTTGTACAAGGCGCTGTTGGCACTGTTGATGTACTTTGCCACCTTGCCGCTTGTCGAAGATTCGTCTTTTAGTGCGGACCTGCAAGTAAAGCCGACCAATGTTCCTTTTTCGTTGTGGATGGGGAAAGCGATGCGCCCCCGGAACTGTGCAAATCCACGGGAAGGATACAGGGGCACCAACCCCACGCCAAAATCCACATAAGCCTGGCAAAGTTCGGGACAGTCCGGCTCATATCCGTACCATGTTTTCGTAAAGCTTACATTTTCATCCACCATGGCTTGGAGTTGTGCCGGTGTTGCCTCGGGTGCTTTGGGCTGCATTGTTTCCGAAGCAGGCGCCAATGGAGCAAAAAAACCTTCGTCTTCTACGGCACAACTAGCCGTATTCTGTTCGATGGAAGCGGGTATACTCTTTGCAACGGGCTTCCCGTTACTTGCTGCAGGTTTATTATAACCCGCTGCCGGCCCGCCGTGGCGGGAGCAGATCAGGTTCAGGGCCTCGGGGAACGTGCAATTCTCTTTTTCCATTACGAAAGAGATGGCGTCGCCGCCTTTGTTGCATACATAGCAGGCCCACTTTCCTTTGTTGGTATTTACATGCATGGACGGGTGTTTGTCCGCATGGAACGGACAATGGATTAAGGCTTTGCCGTTGTGGTTTACCATTAGCGGAGCGTACCAGCCCATAACGGTTTCAAGTTTAACGTGATCTTCAATATATTGCGATTGTGGTGAATGATTTTTCATGGTGTAAGTGTTATTTCTTTTTGTTGAAAAAAGGGATGTAATCCCATAATTTAGTAAAACTTGAATTGTGGTGGAAGCGAGCCTGCCCGATTGCTCCGTGTCTGTTTTTGAGGACAAGCAGTTTGGAAATACCGATTAGCGACGAACCATCTTCGTCCTCTGTTAAACCCAACCTGTCCGGGCGATACAGGAAACTTACCACATCCGAGGTCTGTTCTATCACCCCCGAACTACGTAAATCGGCCAATACAGGCAATTTGTACTTATCGCCCCGTCGTTCAATCTCGCGGTTCATCTGCGAGACCACGATAATGGGTATCTTGCATTTTACCGCCAGCGCCTTCAGCATGTTGATGTTCTTCCCGATGGCTGTGTCCTGGTTATCTTTGGCATCGCTGGCGCCCTCAATCATCTGCAGGTAGTCGATTGCCAGCACATCGCACTTGCCGCGCTTAGTGGCAAGCATGGTTTCGGTAACAATGCTTTCCATGCGGGCATTGCCCATAAAACGCACATCCATTTTTACTTCCTGCAGCTTCCCGTCTATCAGGTCCTTTACCTGATTCTCTTCGGCTTCGGTAAGTACCCCCTTACGCAACGAGTTGGAATTTATCTCCGTTAGCATGGCAATGGTTCGGTTGGCCGTATCGTAATCCGCCATTTCGGAGTTCACCATCCGCACATAGTGGCCCTTCTGGGCAATCTCTTTAAGCAAAAAGAGCGTGATCATGGATTTGCCTTCCGACGGACGAGCCGCCATGGTGTATAATTCTCCGGGGAAAAAACCACCACCTGTAAGCTTATCGAACTCCGCAAAACCAGTCGATATGGCCCGGCTTTCCAAACCCTCTTCGCGGTTCTTGATAAAGTCTTTCCAGTTCTCCTGAACCAGTTCCTGAATAGAGCGTGCCTGGTCGCCTGTGATATCTTCGTTAAACAGCTCCTCCACGCCTTTGTACATCAACCCGACAATCAGGTTTATGTCCTTGGACGTATCACCTAACGACGACATCAGCGTCATATAAAGGGCCGAAAGTCTGCGGCGTAGATAATCATCCTTTACAAGCCGGGCATATTCCTCCACGTTGCTCGAATCCAGCACACAGGTAAACAACTCCATATCGTAGTTTAGCCCGTTCATTTTGCTGTACAACTCTTCGTCCAGCAACTTCATCTCCCGGTCTATCAGCAGCGGATCGATACCGATACCCTTGTTGAACAGCGACACCATGCCCCTGAAG
>Ga0209639_1001359_pt1 | contig 24954 bp, 21 predicted proteins | sample EPASupsiteHSE605_FD_187268 | JGI IMG/M metagenome (GOLD analysis project Ga0209639, IMG submission 187268) | Bioremediated contaminated groundwater from EPA Superfund site, New Mexico - Sample HSE6-05 (SPAdes) (version 2) | ecosystem: Environmental > Aquatic > Deep subsurface > Groundwater >...
CTCTGTCTCTGCTGTCGGTCTCAGAATATTTCTTTTGAAGTTGCTTGGCAAGATGCCAACGCTCAATCAATTGTTCGTTACCGCAGTCGTATATCTCTCCGGCGAGCATTTTTTCTCGTTCTGTCATCATTCTAATCCAAATTTACTTTACTATCATTCGTTTATTTTTCTCTGTAAAATGAAAAGTCTTATACACAAAGAAATAAAATTAATTTATAAGAATAAATATTTTGACGTTCATTTAAAAATATGAAAATTATAAATAAACATAGAGCAACAATTATTCATTGAATCTACTAACACATATATGTGTTAAATGTTCATAAAGATATTCTATTAAAACAAAACTCATTAATTATATCACAAAAGAAATTATCTTTGCAAACAATTATGTTATTAATCAACAAACTCTAATTTCTTAAACCATGAAACAATTTCTTTATTTTCTTCTTTTTATATTTATACCCCTTACGAGCATTTCTTCACAAGAAAACAAATCTCGTTTTGGAGCTGAGGTAGATATTATTCCCTGGTATTTTGATACCTTCTCCAGACAAACTCCTATGTTTACTGTTTCGGGATTTATTGGTGGATATTACGAGCACTTCTTTTCAAATTCTTTTAGTTTAAAAACAACGGCAGGAATCCATAATGCGACTTATAAATGGTTTGAAAATAGCACGTATGGAGGAAAGAAAATAAGATCATGGCAAACTATGTTAGAGTTAAAAGTAGAACCAAGATTATATTTTTGGGATAATCAACAAAAGTGGGGGAACCTTTTTGCCGGTCTGCCTCTCTCAATAGAGACCGGTTCTTTTCAGAATAATCCGTACAAAACTATTTTTCAAACACCAACAATAAGAGCAATACCTATTTTGGGATATCAATATTACTTCACCAATCATTTTTTTGTTGAAGCAAATGCAGGTCTGGGATGGAGGCATGATAGGTATCCAACACAAAGTTCAAATGATCTTGACTATTTGCTCGGGCTTCGCTTGGGTTTATCCTTTTAAAGGATTTCAAGCAAGTGATAAGTTATCAACAAAGAGGCTGATCAATAAATTTGGCCAGCTTATTTATTTGTAAACAAGGCGTTTACGATGCCTACAATTATTATTTCTGCGATGAAAATCAGAGTTTTCCAATTGTTAACAGAAACCTAAGTACTATCGGAGATATGACGAAAAGATTTGCTATAAGTGCTGTTGGGTATGCTAAGGGAGTACGCATCATTCACATTAAACCATTCTTCAATTTATCCTTTTTAGTATGAAAAATTTAATAATATTTCTATCATTACTTATTTCTCCCTGCTATAGTCTTTTTGCTCAAAGCATTAGCATTGAATTATCAATTAACTGGCAATTAAAAAATAATTTGATAATCCCTGACTCTATAGATTGTATTCCATTTCTAAATATTTGCTACCGGAATAATGCTAATACTCCATTGTATTTTTTAAAAGTATCAGAAAAAAAGGAAGGTTTTCCCATATTACCACATGGCACTCTGCTTCAGTATCCCTTCGAGGAATTTCGTAATCCTAATTATCTTAAAAGAGCTATCACTTATAATAATTACTCAAACAATAACTATGACGTATTAATAGGAAGTCCAAATTATTATATATCAGGCTGGGAAGTTTGTAATGATACAATTAACGATGGAGAGGAGCATATGATTGATTTTATAAATGATGATTTAGCCGAAATTTATGAATATATAAATAGAAAAAATAACGATACTCAAATTCAAACGGATGGTATTTCTGCCAATTATAGAACATCAGATATAACTCAAGAAAAGATTTTGAGTAATAAAAAGAACCAATTTATATTTCTGAATATTGGTGAAACATATACTGAATCCTATGATCTTGTTGGATTTAATATGGTTGGAGGTAATTTCACATTTAAAATAAAAGATAAAAAATTAGCTGGATTTGTATATACTGAACCCTATTGGGATGAACAAGAAAAGAAATTTATTCATCCGAAAGTAGACTTACCTGTCAACGTAGGCAAATACTTATTATATAGTGGAAAGATTTATTCCAATGATGTTAGCATTCAAATCATTAACAAATAATCTTTATACATACAACCTCTATAAAATAAGATAGTAAAACAACATGTCTCCATTCTACTCATATATTAGATGAGATAATTATGTTATGCAAAGTTAAAATAAAGATGCTTAGACAAAAAACCCTTAAATTTCCAATAAACTTACTACTTTTATGTTTTAAAATAAAGATCATGGATAAAGAGCGGTATTTCGTGCATTTCAAAGGCGGTCTATACAAAATGCTGGGCATAGCCCAACACAGTGAGACATTGGAAGAAATGGTAATTTATCAAGCTCTATATGGTAATCATGAAATATGGGTTCGCCCTAAGACTATGTTTTTTGACAAAGTTATGCATGATGGCATTGAAATGGATCGTTTTAGAGAAATAACAGAAAATGAAATGCCATGCCTATTACAACCAAGGAAAGAAAATATCTAAAGAATAAGCACAAAGGTGGTAAAAATAATAACAAAGGAGCCACTTATGAAAATTATTATGCTACTTACCTGATTGCCTCATTTACTCATAAGTATATGACACAAATGGAGTCTGTATTTTTGAGTTCCCAATTAGAAAATGCGTTTGTTGATGACTTGCTCGTAAATGAGACAAGCACCCTGCTGCGAACTTATCATCAATTGAAAGATGTTGCTCGATTAACTTGGAGAACAGGTAAAGGTTGCAGCTTAGAAACTGATTTTAAAAGGCAGATGGAAATTTCAAATGAAAAAGGAGAAAACTTCAAACTAAAATTGATATACTCCAAAACGGATAGTCCGGTATCATCTGTTCCTAACAACCTTTCTCCTTTTACAACCTCAGAGTATTTTCCCGCCAGTCATAGTATCAATCAACTAATACTATCTTATCCTCCATTTAAAGATGCGATTAAACAAATAATGGTGCAACAGGAAGTTCCAGATGATGAATTATCGGGTGCTGCTTCAGCTATTTTGGGAGCATGGAATTCTGTAAATCAAAATAATGTATCTTTACAAAAAATTTCTGATATAGTTTACTCGAAAGGAAAAGGATATGTGAATATCAAAACGTATCCCACTGTTGTTGTATCAGATAAATGTAAAAAATATTAAACCAGTTTGGATTAACTTTCCGTGAAAATGGATTAAAAATATATTGGTTTTATGGTAATCTACAAGGAGAAGTTGTTTGGACAGATAATACAGAACAAAGATTAGTAGATAGTAATCCAACAGATATTTGGAATTTAATAGAAGTTTTGAGTTAATTATCGAAGGAATATGAGAAGATATATAGATATAAAATACGAAAAGGATCGGGATATAATAGACTTAATGCATATTTTGTCAAGTCCTATATCTTCGGAGGAGAGCTATCGTAATTCATTTTATGAGTTGGGTAAAGCATTAGGAACCTCTTTAAACCAACACACGAATAATAACTATGGTGAAACCATGCTGGCATGCGCATCTGAAGATGCAGATTGGTTGGCTCGTGGAGTATTAGAATCTCTTTCGCAAAAGCAGGTTTCTTTGGCTGTATTCTGGAACGAACGAATTACCTTAGATGAAATTAATAATGTTGAATATAGTCCTATAATTAAATCTTATATAGAACCTATTGAGGGCTGTCAAACACTGATTCTTGTTAAGTCAATAATTAGTACTTCTTGCGTTGTTAAAACTCAGTTGACACGATTAGTAAATACAATTAAACCTCATGATATTTATATTGTATCCCCTGTGATGTACAAAGACGCGAGTTCTCGTCTTGAAAAAGAATTTCCAATATCGATAAGTAAAAAGTTCCATTTTTTTACTTTTGCGATAGATACAATTAAAGATATTCAAGGACATGTTCTTCCTGGTGTTGGAGGAATGGTATATCCTAAACTTGGCTTAGGAGACAGTCATGAGAAAAATAAATATGTGCCTAATTTGGTAAAGGAACGTGTAACTTTGGAATAGCAAGATAACATTAAGTGATACATCTACAGTTTTAATATAATAAAATTAGCCTCAAACGAGACGCTGGCCTGCTATTGTTTATACCTGTTACAAATATGTCTTACTTAATAACGAAGCAAATGGAAGTCAAGGTATTTATTCATAATTTCAGGGAAGCATTTGGAGCAACGGTAGACTTACCTTTTGTATTCTGGTATTCAGATATTCCTATTTCCGAAGATATAGAAAAAATAAACGGATGCTTTTTCAAATCATTCGACAAACTTAAGGAAGGTGAGCAAATTAGTTTAAGTACGGAAAGGATTGGTTGTATGGGTGGCAAATTCTATACTGGCTTTTCCGAAATGCATGAAAGGATACCCAATTTTGTTTCCCTTAAGGAAAAATACAAGAAAACGCCTGAGATGGTTATTGACTTCATACAGAGAATGAAAGTGCCATCAACCGACAAGATTTATCTGAACATCTCTCCGATTGATAAAATCGACAGCTTCGACAATATACTTGGTATTATCTTCTTTGCTGCCCCGGATGTACTTTCCGGACTTGCATCGTGGACTTTTTTTGATAATAATGCGGACGATGCCATCGTTACAAAGTTTGGTTCCGGATGTTCATCCATTTTTACGGATACGGTAGTAGAAAATAGCAATAACGGCAGACGGACTTTCTTAGGTTTATTTGACCCGTCGGTCCGCCGCTATATAGAACCTGATATTTTAAGTTTTGCTATTCCTATGTCCCGATTTAAAGAGATGTATTTTACTATGCGCGAGAGTTGCTTGTTTGACACTCCCGCCTGGAGTAAAGTACGCAACCGTATTAATGGCGTATTGGAATAGATTGTTTATTTTATTTGTATGTTCATTGACAATGAACATACAAATAAAATAAACAAGCAAAACTCTCTTTTATAAAATAAAATCAATCTCCCCCAGCCCGGCATTCAATTGAATACCTGACTGGGGAGATTTTATATTTCTCTACTACGTGGTAAATGGTTCCGAATAATTACACTCTATCTGACTCATTTTGAATTAAACTTCTTTTAAATCTGCGTTAATTTCATCGAGATTAAAGGTGTCGGTACTCCATATTTCATCTTTTTCCAATCCCAGCCAGTCCCTGTATTCACCAGCTTCTTCACTGTCAGGCATTGTCCGGAAAACATTTTTCATTTCCTCATACCCATAGCGTCCACCGCAATCTTCGGGCGGACAGCTACCCTTACCCGAAAGACAAAAAGCTTCTTTACGTTTGTTGTCGGAAACGGCTTCTAAAGTTATTTCATGAACCCAATTGTCTCCAAAATCATATACATATAAAAGTTTACGGATATTATCTGTATATATTTTGGATAACTTAACTTTCGATGCATCCAAAGTCTTAACACCAAAATCAAAATCATCTTCAGAGGGAATCGCAATGCGAATACTACCTTGATACTCTTTATCCTCAAACTCAAACAAATGATAATCTTCCCAGCCGAAAACGGTTTGTATCACACTATGAAACTGCAGAAACGTAAAATTTGCCGGAACAATAACTTTCCTCCATACTGGAGGCTTGGATATACCTTTAATCTGAATCTTGAACTGATATTCCATATAATACTAAAATTAGTAGTTTATGCTTTCAAAAATACAATATAGACTTGATATTTTGACATATTAGATATAAATATTATATCCTTTCTTTGATATAAGCGCACTGCTATCTAAACCAGACTTTTGATGAGGTTCAAAAACAGAGATTATATATCGAAGATAAAAATAATACTGTATTCGTCTAATAATTAATTTTTTGGCAAAATATTTGCAAATTCACTTTTTAATCGCAACTTTGCAATAAACAGAATTACCATGATAGAAAGAGTATTAAAAACCAAGTTGTTAGACATGATAAGCAAGTATCCGATTGTAACCCTGACGGGTCCCAGACAGTCGGGTAAATCGACTTTACTCAAAACATCATTCCCTACATATCAATATGTGTCGCTCGAAGACCCGGATATGAGGCTGTTTGCGACAGAAGATCCACGGGGCTTTTTGGCAACCTATCCCGACAAAACGATTATTGACGAAGTGCAGCGAGTTCCTGAACTGTTTTCGTACATACAAACTCACGTTGATAAAGAAAATAAGGAAGGAATGTATCTATTAGCGGGTTCGCACAACTTTCTGTTAATGGAAAGCATTAATCAATCACTTGCAGGGAGAACAGCTATATTGAACTTGTTACCATTCTCACATCACGAAATGCAAACAGGTAATATACTACCCGCAACAATTGATGAAGAGATATACAAAGGGGCTTATCCTCGTCTTTACGATAAAAATATTACTCCAACAGATTACTACCCGTACTACATTCAAACTTATGTAGAACGAGATGTTCGTCTGATGAAAAATATTGGCGATTTGAGCAAATTTATTCGTTTTATCAAACTTTGTGCAGGTCGTATCGGACAATTGCTTAATTTGTCCGGATTAGCAAATGAATGTGGGATATCTGTATCGACAGCAACGGCTTGGATGTCGTTACTCGAAGCAAGCTACATCGCGTATCTTCTCAAACCAGACCATAATAACTACGCAAAGCGATTAGTTAAAAGCCCGAAACTTTATTTTTATGATACAGGATTGGCGTGTTCGCTATTGGATATAAAAAGTGCTGAACAGGTGTCGACTCACTTTCTAAGAGGAGGCTTATTTGAAAATTTGGTTGTCAATGAATTTATTAAGGACTCTCTCAATAAAGGAGAAGAACCAAACTTAACCTTTTGGCGAGACAGCACAGGTAACGAGATTGATTTGCTCCAAACAATCGCAGGCAAGCAGAATGCCTACGAAATAAAATCCGGGGCAACTTACACTTCCGACTATTTTAAAGGAATCAGCAAATGGGCAAAACTATCAGGCGCAACACCCGAACAATGTTTTGCTATTTATGCAGGGGATAAGTCAATGAAAACTTCAAATGGAGAGGTGATGTCGTGGAATAAATAAAACTCATTACTATGAATCTGGCTTTCGAACCATGGAAAGTAATCTTCGGAGATCCAATCCTTACTGCCGCAATAGTAGGCAGAATAACCCATAAAGCCTATCTCGTAAATGAATGGCGATTCTTTTAGAATGATAGTATCCCCAAACGTACTCGGGTTCTACGCAATAGACAATTCGATGTTGCCGGCTTAGCAATTCATTTGCAAGTACAAAACTTGCGTTAAAGTGTCCGATTGCAGGATATATATCAAATAATATAGTCATTGTTCTTTAATCAAGAAATTCTTTCATATCCAAATATCCAAACTGGATATCGTCATCCATACTCATAATAATCCTGTTATTGTCTTTGTCATAACAAAATCTTGCGATTTTATATCCTGTTTCTAAGGTCTTAAGATAATTACCTTCCAAGTCGAAAATTAAAAAGTTAGTAGGCCAATTAGATCTTCCTTCTTTTGTGAAAGATTTTTCTCCTGAATAGAGAGCAACTATTCTATTCCCACAAAATACCACAGGACCATAATGATTAATACCATGCGTTTCCGTATCCCAGTTAGGTCCATAGATATTATATTTTAGATCTCCATTCAGGCTACATATTGTCATTAAATCATGAGGGATATAACATTCCACATAAATGCCATACTCTAAAGATATATCAAAACAAATACGTTTCTTTTTTACTTCTGGGTGAATAGTATAACTCATATGCTTTATTTCGCCTGTTTTCATATTGAACTTCCCAATAACAGGTTTGAAGTCATTATTACCAATTGGCTCTACGATTACGCCAATAGATAGTGTATCGTTAATGTAAACATAGTCCCAAGGGTGTAATTGCTCGCGCATTTTCATTTTTTCAATTGGAAGATATGTCGGATCGGTAATTACACTATCCAAATCATAACTGAAAATTTTGTTCTTACCATGATCTGTTACGTAAAACTTACGATTCTTTTTATCTTCTGCTATATGTCCTATACGTGCAATTTCTCCAGGACCTAGTCCTTTTAGTGCGGTACCTGTAAAATACTTGAAATTGTCTTTGTCGAAGATTTGTATACATTCATTTGCAGATTTGTAATCCTGTATAAACAGATACTTATCAACAATAAATATCCATGAATTATTATTGATGAGGAGATCGTCTATTATTATCTCTTTTATTTGATCATGAACATTGATTATATTGTTTCTTTTACCTTGGTGTTTTTCAGTTGAAGAGCTTGGTGAGCAGCCCCCCAAAATGATGATAATTAGAAATATACCTAATATTTTATTCATATTTTGTAATGTTTTTACATTTTGTGAAACATATTCTATAATACTACCTGTTTTTAGACCACAAACCCAGTGCTTTAACTATAACATATAACACTGTTTTTTTATTTGTTTTTTTATTCCCAACGCCTTTTCAAGGTATGAGTAGATTCTTTTCAGAACAACTACTGCACAACAATGCACCCGAAACAATAATAAATAAAACAATGCGATTCATATCTATGAAAGTCCTTTTAGTTTATACATCAGCAAATGATCCTCAGGTTCTCCATCTTCACCAGTTCCGTAGAGCGTAAAAGTTACTTCATCTACAGCAAAGTAAACTGGTCTTCTTCCATTTAAAACATACCTAGCCACTGGAGACCCATCTAAATCAAACACTTCTAGAATTGTGCCATAAGTAGACCGAGCTCTATTCTCATTCCATGATGTTCCCAAAAACAAGGCGTATAAATACTTTTTACCCAAATAACCATAAACATAACTCACCTTAACATCTCTTTGATTTTTCGTGTTTATGACGGTCGGATTAGCAAACTTAAACTTTACTCTTTTGATGAGGTTTAAATTAGTATCCATAAAGTCAATCTGCTTCTTATATCCGTAACAAAACACGATACGACTTTCATTAGCATAAACGCGCCCCATATCCGGGTCTGCATAATAATCTATCATATCTGGATTTCTGTATGTTCTTGACTTCTTTGGCAATTCGCTTTTCAAAGTTAACAAATACAGAGAGGGGGCAATATACATGGCATCCAGCACATATAAAGAATCATTTATAAAGGCAGCCTCATTTATTCCATTTATTGAATTCGCTTCTTCAGCACCTTTGAATATAGGTTGCCCATCTTCATTTATAACAAACCTATAAACAGAATTTTTAGCTATATCGCCAATAAATAAATCTGAAAGCTGTGTCTGAAATAACCATGGAAGCACAAATTCACCTGGAGCTTCACCTCTTACCCCAAAGGTATTTTTCAATTTATGGCTGGTAAGATCGTAGATTTGAAATACACTATCATGTTGCTTACTACTATTTTGAAAAATTAAGTAAGGATGTTTTATTTCTATCCTCAAAGGGTTAGTAACTCCCTGCAAAGGCATTAATTCCTGGCTTAATGTTTCTTCAACAGAAAATTTAGGTTCAATAAAACTACATGAAGCAGCTAAACCGCAGTATAATATAAATATTAAATGAGAAATTCGCATAATAGTTCTTTTGCTTATTTACATAAATGGCCTCAACAACACTTTGTTAAGGATTGAGGCCATCCTTCATAATGGAATAAATTGATTACGCCAAAACTAACCACTATATTTGGTTCAATAACCATAAAGTTGTTCACTTTTTGTTCACAAATGACTTTTATTGCTAAATAGTTGATATAAAATCATCTAAATTGAATATTGAGCCATCGCATCCGTTTATTTTTTTAAATAATCTTTTGCGGCACATGGAGACAGCCGATTTAGTTCGTCCTACAATCTTTGCTATGGAGGTTACTGAAAATCAGGCTTTAAGGAGATAACAGACGTTAAGAAAAGTATACCAGCTAATCAGAAAAAATAGAGGTTAATGTCAGCACTTGTTCCATAACGTTTAATTTCTTTGTGTTATAAAAACCAGCGTAACCGTTCGGCAACGAGTATATAGGAATAGGTTTCATCAAACACTAATTTTACCGTAACCATTCGGCGAACTGCGTTCCTTATTGATATTTATGCCTTTTTTTTGTCAAAAAAAATATTTATGTAGAATCTGAAAGAATTTGAGAGTGTTTATGATCGCTATAAGTTGAGCGGTCTTCGAGTGAAAGGATAGCCCTGATCTGAACATTTCTCCTATAGATAAAATCGACAGCTTCGACAATATACTTGGTATCATCTTCTTTGCTACCCCGGATGTACTTTCTGGACTTGCATCGTGGACCTTTTTTGATAATGACACTCCCGCCTGGAGTAAAGTGCGCAACCGTATTAATAATATACTTTTTATATAAAGCGTAATCCCCCCAGCCAAGTGTTCAATTGAATGCCGGGCTGGGGGGATTTCTTATTTCTCTATTACGTGGTAAATGGTTCCGGTTTTGGTTCTTTTGGAGGGGATTTGATGTTTGCTTAGGATGCGGCCGAAATGGATGATTTTGGTGGCCGACAGATTAAAGAGTTTTTTGTTCTGCAGGCGTCCCAGTATTTCAACGGCAAGGAGCTTCTCTCCTTTCTCTGTGGCTTCGGCGGCGCGGAAGAATTGCAGAAATAGTTGCTCTGCCGGAGACTGTATCTGAAATTCTTTGTTGGTCTCCGACAAGATCGCCTCTTCGGGGGCCTCAAACCAGTAGCGTTCGCCTCTCTTTATTTCGTGCATGGCCTGGGCATACAACTGGTCGTGGTTGTTCTTCTTTTTGGGTGGGTGCATATCACCGAAATATGCTAGGAAAGTTTATATTAACAATAAAACGTTAGCCTATACATCAGCCAATGGACTGGGAAAAGATATTGGTAATGTTTTTATATAAAATATTACTTTAACATAACGCACACTTCAAGTCTTGTTTGATCCTTTTCAAAGTAAAACTCGTTTACTATATAAAATGTCTCGTTTGTTAAATCTAAAATTGCATAAATAAAGATTTGTTTTTCAAAAAAAAGGCATTATAAAAATGCGTTGTAGACACTTTTATATTTATTTTTCTATATAATACAGATTAACAGCATTTTAAATAAATTACTTGTAGATACTTTTTTAGTCCATTAATTTGAAATTTGATTCTGTTTCTAGTATTTTTGACCAAGTGAAATAAATAATATAGAGATTTTTTTTAATACGCGTATTATTTATACTCAAAAGATGATTCGTTAATTTTTAATCCTTTGTTCGTTTTTTATAATTAAATACTTACATTAAATTAATTGCTATGTTCATGAAAAACTACTTTATTTTTATCATTATGCTATTTTTATGCCTATCGGCAAATGCGCAAATACGTGTTGAATCCAATGGAGCCGTACATGTAGGAACATTTAAAGAAAACAATGATTTACATCAGGTTACAAACTTACAAATTCTGGGGAAATATGGTGATTCCCGAAGTGGTTCGAAGGCTTCATTTGGGGATATGGGAAGACAAGCAAATCAGGGATGGAATGTTTTTTTAGGAGAGTGGACTACAGACGATACAGATATGCTGTGGTTACATGGAAAGTACGGAACATACTTTACTTTTGGAGACGCAATTGATAAAACGTTTGCTTATTATGACTTGCTAAAAGGTAATCAGTTTGTATTTAATACATCTGTTACAGCAACTAGTTTTAATTTGCCCTCGGACGAAAGATTGAAAGAAAACATTAAAGAAATTAAACAACCTCTTTCCTCATTAATCAAACTGAATGGAGTTGATTATAACTATAAAAGCAAACCAAGCAAACTAAAAACAAAGAGTACTGATGGGAGTCTTACTGCAAAAGAAATAAAAGATATTGCTTTTTTTGATAAATGGGATAAAGAACAGAAAAAAAAAGCAATAAAGAAAAGACATGGATTTGTTGCGCAAGAATTACAAGAGGTATTTCCTGAACTTGTAGAAGAGCAAGATGGATATCTCTCTGTTGATTATATAGGTTTGATTCCTGTAATTGTTGAAGGCATTAAAGAAATGCAGTCACTCATAACACAACAGAATGAAAAAATTAAATCACTGGAAACTTTATTGGGAAAATCAGACAATCTTAATTTACAAACACAAGGAAGTACAACAGGCAATGAAGAAATAGAAATTACTAATGTTATTCCTCTCAATCAAAATACTCCGAATCCATTTAATTCGAGTACCGAAATTGTATATTGTCTTCCTGCTGGTGCAGAAAACGCTGTAATGAATATTTATAATATAAATGGGACTTTAATTAAAAGAATCTCGCTAGATAATTCGCTAGTGTCTGGTAGTGTAAAAATATCTTCATCTGAGGTCCCTAAAGGTGTTTTAGTTTATACCCTGACTGCAAATGGAAAGATTATTGACCAAAAGAGAATGATAAATCAATAATTAAAGCATTAGAATGAAAAAAATGAAATATGTAATCCAACTAATAATATTGTTTTGTTTCAACACCAGTTTTATTTGGTCTCAAAATGATAGTGTTAATAGTGCTCTGTATGTTACGAATTCCCAGTTATGGGGATCTTCCAAAGTTATAAACACTAACGTTGTAATAAGTTCCGGGGCAGTTTTAACAATCACGGCAAAAATTACTATTGAATCTAACCAAACAATAACTATACAAAATGGAGGTAAGTTGGTATTGCTTGGAGGAACTATTAGCAATGGAAATGTAATTGCGGAAAGTGGAAGTAGCCTGATTATTAATAACAATGGGGTAATTACTCTTGGTAGTAGTAATCTGTTAGAAATAAAAACCGGAGCTATTTATAATTTAAACAGAGGAATTGTGGATATAACTCCATAGTTGCTATTTTAAGATAAACAATGATTAAAACAAAAAAATATGAAGTATCTATATAGCCTATTTTTTTTATTTCTTCTTCTTACTCCTATTAAAAGTCAAACTGTTACCTATTCATACGATGATTCAGGAAATAGGAAAATCAGAGTGGAAAATACATTAAAGAACCAACTGACAAATATCGATGTTAATACCTTGACATTCGGACAAGAAGTACTTGCTTACCCTAATCCAACTGATAGTTATCTAACTGTTATTGTCTCTGATTCAGACAAACATCAAACGAATGTTCAACTTTTCAGTCTTATTGGAGAGCTAGTTTATGAAGCAAGAGCTATTGCTGGCGAATTGAATATTAACATGACATCCTGTACTTCAGGCATTTATTTCCTACAAGTTACTAGCAACGGAAAAACATATTTACGAAAAATAATAAAAAAATAATATTATTATGAAATTATATTCTAATCAGTTTAAACCATAATTTACCATGAAAATAAAAATTCTTACTACACTTATATTCCTATTTCTCCTAACCGATGTAAATGCTATACCAAGTTTGAAGATAGAAGAAAATGATTCTATTGTAGCCAGAGATACTTCTCGTTTAAGTGAAATAATGCTCCCTGATTATTATAGGGATATTTTTGCTGGAAAAGGGAATATAGACATTGCAAGACCTGAATTATCTCAACCAATGATAATCCTTAACAATACGTATGCAGTAGGAACCATTGAAGGACAAGCTGGTGTATCATCAAGCGGAGCTGCAACTTATCAGATTCCGATTGAAGTCCCCAACGGAATTGCAGGCCATAAACCGAACGTTAGCATTACCTACAACAGTCAGTCTGGGGTAGGTTTACTGGGGTACGGATGGAATGTTTCGGCTTCATCTTCTATTTCACGAAGTGGTAAATCCATCTATTACGACAATGTATCGGAAGCTCCCAATATATCTAATACAGATAATTTAATCCTTGATGGGCAACGCTTGCTTTTGGAGTCTGGAACTAATCTTACTAATGGAGCAAAGTATCGAACAGAGGTTGAAGGATATAGTACTATAACATATAAAGTGATTAATTCGTATGCTTGTTTTGAGGTAAAGACTCCCGACGGAAAAATTCTTGAATATGGCTCTACATCAGATTCTTATATTGAATCGACAAGTGGAGGACCCGCCTTGTTTTGGTTGTTGTCAAAAGTGACTGATAATAACGGAAATACGATTACTTATACTTACAACGAAATAGCAAATAATGGAGAGTTTTATTTAACATCCATTCAATATGCAGGAAATCGGAAAGTGTCACTTACGTACGAAGACAGATCTGACAAACAAATATCCTACGTTGCTGGTGTTGCTGTAAATACCAGGAAAATTATAAAAAAGCTTACTACAAGTATAGGAAGTACTGTAGTAAAAGAGTATTTGTTTAATCATGTGTATGACGGTTATTATTCTAAGTTAACTGAAATAGTTGAACAAGGACAAAACAATGAAAGGTATAATTCGACTCAGATTAATTATGGTATGTCAGATGTATATGGCAATGAATACTTATCAACACTTTCAACAAATAGACAAGGGAATAAACCTTTGTTTGCGGATTTTAATGGAGATGGGAAAACCGATTTTTTGTCTTATCCCGAAAAAAGCAGCTATACAACTTCAGACGTAGCCACCTTGTTTTTGGCAAATAATTATTATGGTGATGTTAGTTTTTCTCAAAAATGTACTATTCCTCTTACTTCAGGATTTTCACATATTCTGTTGGCCGATGTAAATGGTGACTCTAAAATAGACGCAATAGTGGTGTCTCTTGCTCCAAATGGGACGTATCGATATAATTATTATACGTATGAAGTAGATCGGTTTGTATATAATTATAAAGGATTCAATACCAACGGATCAACCGGAATTGCCGGAGATTTTAATGGTGATGGTAAATTTGAGATTCTGGTAAAAGAAAATCAAAAGGTATTTAATGGAGAAGGGCAAGAAATTGCTTCAGGAGGAATTGATAATTGGGGAAAGATGTATGCGTATTGTTTTCCTAATAATAATTACTTAAGTGATTTCAATGGAAACGGTAAAACAGATATATTAGTATTAAATGAAACAGGCAGTTGGGTATATGAACTAAACGGAAATAGCTTCACCAAATTGACAAGTTTTTCTAATTCAATGTTGAACAATACCTATTTCCCTTATTTAGGCGATTTTAATGGTGATGGTAAAACAGATATTTTATATCAAAATGTTCAGCAAGGAAATTACAATGATGTTAGCATACTTTTTTCAACCGGAAAGAGCTTTATCAGACAATCGACTTCAGATGTGAATATTAGGGCTAAAGTGCAGGTGGGGGATTTTAATAAAGATGGCAAGGCGGATATTTTTCACATGGAAATAGTTGACAGTAAAGTCGTTATGAAAATTGGCACTTATGATGGGACTCGTTTTGTTACAAAAAATTATTCTTCACTATTAAGCCCGAGTGATTTAACTGTTCCATACGAATATGATAATTACTTATTTCCTATAGCAGATTTTAATGGCGATGGCAGGGCTGAATTCTGTTTTGCCCGATACGTAGATGCATATTTTATTCATACGTTTGATGATGAACAAACATTGTTAGCAAAAACAATCAGCAATGGATTAGGTGAAAATATTTCATTTAACTATCAACCAATTACTGACGAAGTAACCTGTAAAATTGAAGAAAGTGTTTCATTTCCACTTTCAAACCCGAGATTCCCTTTACAAGTTGTAAGAAGTATGAGTGTTGCGGGAAATAATTATTATGATAATACAACCTATTATTATAAAAATCCGCGTATACACAAACAAGGAAAAGGATTTATAGGTTTTGGCGAGGTTGAAGCGAGAAATAATAGTACATCAATCAATACTATTACAAAATATGGATACGATACCAGCTATTATTATCCATGGGTACTTGAACAAAAACAGACTACAAGTACTGGAACTCCCATTACTACCGCCACAACCGAAAATGCAACTGTTTATGAGGCTCCAAAACGTTTTTTTCCGTATGTTAGAAAGCAAACCGTAACAGATCACTTGAAAGGGACAATTGTTACAACAGATTTAATAAACATTGAATATGGGAAACCTAAAACCATAATAAAAAAATATGGTAATGATTTGACGGAAACTACAACTACTGTTTTTCAGAATGTAACTACGGAGAATAAATGGATTCTTGGGTTGCCTATTACGGTTGAAAAAAAGACAACCCGTGGAGGTAACGACTGGATTGAGAAATCTGCTTACCAATATAATACGGACAATAAATTGTCTTTAAAGCAGATGTACACGAATGATGGTACGAAGCAAGTATCGGAAGAAGCGTATACCTACGATCGCTTTGGTAATGTTACTTACACAACGTTAAAAGCCTTTTCTTCCGCTAATCTGTTAAAAACATATTATCATTATTCTTTGGATGGAATTTATGAGACTGTTCTCACAGACCCCATGAATAGAACAATAGTAAAGAATTATAACATATTAGGACAAGTGTCTACCAGTACGGATATTTGGGGAAATGTCACTAAGTATGAATACGATGGTATGGGCAGGCTTAAAAAATCGAATTATCCCGATGGTACGCAGGCTGTTGTTACCCGCGCCTGGAGCTCTGATGCTAACAGCGTTTTTAGTATCACAAAAGAAGAAACTGGAAAACCAACCCTAACAACTTTCTATAACACTCGCGGACTTGAACTACGAACCAGTAGGCAAAGGTTCAATGATAGCAGAATTCTTACAGATAATATATATGATAATGCAGGTCGTCTTACCAAGACATCGTTGCCTTTTAAAACCGGAGCCGCTACACTATGGAATACGTACGAGTATGATGTGTACGGACGATTAAAACTACTGAATTATGCTTCAGGAAAAAGTGATGTCTATACCTACACAGGAAATAGCGTAACGGAAACAAAAGACGGAATAACCATTACCAGAACGTATAATGCCAAAGAGGAGTTGATTGGAACCAGCGATCCTGCCGGTGCAATAGTTTATCAAATGCGCCCGGATGGACAACCTTCTTCTATTACAACTCCTGGTCCGATTGTAACGCGTTTTTCGTATGATGGATATGGTAGGCAAACGGAAATAAATGATCCAAGTATAGGTCAGAAATTATATGAATATGATGACGCAGGAAATATTAAATCCGAAACAGATGCCAATGGAGAAATAAAGCGGATGGAATATGATTCGTACGGGCGGATTACAAAGCGTATTTTGCCAGAATATGAGACAACATTTATGTATGATGGCTACGGAGCTTTGAAAAGTGAAAAATCCACTAATAATACATCTAAATCTTATGATTATGATGGCCTAGGCCGGTTACTTTTTAGTCAGGAAAATGTGGATGACCGATGGGGTGGATACAACTATAATTATTCACCAACAACAGGAAATTTGGAATCAAAAGATTATATTTCTTCTACCGAGGGATATGTAGTAACAGAAAATTACACATATCAGAATGGATCTTTGTCGGAAATTAAACGAGATGGACTAACCTCAATCTGGAAATTACAGGAGGAAAATGTTTTTGGCCAGCCAACAAAGATTTCTACTGGTCCTTTAACCCGTACATATACGTATAGTGACTACGGACTTCCCACTGCAAGTATGGTTAACTCTGAAGGAACTGTTATTCAGAATTACGGGATGTTGTTTAACCCTGTAACAGGCAATCTAACAAGCCGGGGAGACCACAAAAATAGCAAGTATGAACAGTTCCAATATGACAATCTGAATCGTTTAACGCATGTTTATGCTGCCACCTCTCTAACTTCAGGGGTAGCATCTAACCCAACGAATGTTTATAGCTATAGTGCTAACGGAAATCTGGAAAGCAAGAGTGATGCAGGAAAATACTCTTACGGGGATCCGGCTAAGCCGTATGCGGTTACATCTGTAGCGCTAAGCGGGAATGCCATCCCTGTAAGGCTACAGGAGATAACATATACTTCTTTTGAACGACCTTCTGTGTTAACCGAAAATAACTACATGGCCACCTTTACGTACGATGGGTCTGGTGAACGGTCAAAAATGGAAATTAAGCGATACAATAATAGCCAGATTCTCCGTTATTATTTAAACGGAAGTCATGAAGTAGACGTAACTCCAGCGGGAGAAAAGGAAAGGCTTTACTTAGGTGGTGATGCTTACTCTGCTCCGTCAGTTTTAGTAAAGGAAAACGGTAGTTGGAACATATATTATATTTGCCGTGATCATTTAGGAAGTATCACGCAAATAACCAATGGCAGCGGAGTAATGCAGCAGGAACTTAGTTACGATGCCTGGGGCAGATTAAGAAACCCTAGTACTCTTGCAGTATACGCTCCGGATACTGAACCAACGTTGTTTTTAGGACGTGGTTATACTGGTCATGAACACCTTACGATGTTTGGACTGGTAAACATGAATGCCCGGCTGTACGATCCGGCTGTAGGCAGATTTCTATCACCAGACCCGTATGTGCAGATGGCTGATTTCAGCCAAAATTATAACCGTTTTAGCTATGCAATGAATAATCCACTTGTATATATAGACAAAGATGGAGAAGTTCTGGGCTTGTTTATAATTGGAGGTGCGTTGATTGGTTCTTATATTGGAGCTTCAGTTAAAGGAGGTTCTTTTAATCCGGCCAAATGGCAAGGTGCCTGGTGGCAGGGAGCTTTATGGGGAGGTGCGATTGGAGCTGTTAGTGGAGCTTTGGTTGGTTCAATGTGGGCTGCAGGAGGAATTAATATTGCCTTTTCCGGAAATGTCTACAACTTATCTGTACCTTTGGGGTCTGTATCCGTATCATCCGCAGGTTATGGATCTGTATCATTAGGTACTGGTATTTGGGGCAGTGGAGGCCTAGTCTATACATTTGGAAATAAGAAAGAAGATTCTCTACTAGAAGCAAATCTGATTCGCGAAGAAGGCTTAAAATCTCTTGAGCGATTTAATCAAATGATGCAAGATGGTGGATCGTTTTATATGGGAACCGGAGTTGGTATTGTGGGTGAAACACTTTACAGTAAAGATTTAGGAACTTGGATGGGAAAAGATTTCAAAATAAGAAACCAGAGTTGGGGGGGAAACAAACAAACAGGGGGCAAATATAAATTTGCAAAAAATTTGGCAAGACCTTTTCAATTTGTTTCATCAGCGCTGGGGTTTTATGACATGTATATATCTACTAGTAAAGCATGGAAAGGCGAAATGTCTCATGAAGAGGCTATAGGGGATGTGATTTTTGGGGGTGTATCACTTTATTCTGGCTTTTGGGGAGGCTGGGCTAATTTCTGGTATGGACTGGGTAAAGAATATGGTCCAATGAAAACCTATTTAAAGCATCAAGAAGAAAAGAAATAGTTGATAAATTATATAAAAGGAGGTAAATAAAATGAATTTTTTTGAATACTTATTTTGTCGCTTGTATTGGTGGAATACAGAAATAATAAAGGAAAAAAATATGCCTGTGTATTATTCTATTGTAGGAATTTCTGTTTTTCATGGATTTAGTATTATTCCTATATTCGGATTTTTATATGTTTTAATTTTTGGCTCTTATTATATAAAAAATACTGTCTTCGGATTGAATCCTTTTTTAATTATTGGAATAATCACTTTAGTAATAGATTTCTTGTATTTTAGAAATAAACAAAGTATATTGTACAAGCAATTTAAAAAGATTCCCAAGCAGAAAAAAAAGAGAAAGGATATTTTATGTATTATTTATATTGCGAGTATCATCGTTGTAAATATATTATCTATGCTCTATTTTCGGTCTAAAAATTTGGGATAATTACACTTGTATTTATTCAATGGATTTTTTAGTATTGATTTGTGGAATTAAGAAAAGGTTTATTTTCCATTTTATACTCCTCAGTTTCAAATAAAGAAGGAATTCTCAGTTCGATGATAAATAGGTATTGATTTAATCGGATTGGGAATCCTTGTTTTTTCTAGGATTAAAGAATTGTATATATCTTTACGGTCAATAACCGTTTGTAATAATTCTTTTCGTGTATTTTTAAACAATATAATATAGAAATTGATAATGAAAACTTTAATTAACCATCAGCTTTTTATTTTCACTTTATTTTCTCTCTGTTTTATCTTCTCAGCAAAAATCTATGCTCAGGATCAGGATAGGGACTTGCGTATTGCCAATGGGTTCTGGAGTTATAAGTATTATTTAGGAGACAAGGCTGTTTCGTCATCAGAGTTTAAACAAGAGCTGCAACTCCATGAAGAGGCTTCAAAAATGTACAAATCCGGAAGTGCCCTGAATGTTACTGGTACTGTGATTGGTAGTATAGGAGCCTTTGTAGTTGGATATGATTTAGGGAGTCGCCTTGGTGACGGCTCCAAGGGTAATAATGTTTTGTTAACCTCTGGTGGTATTGGTTTGGCAGGAGGTATAATCTTGTATTATATTGGAGAAGGAAAAATTAAGAAAGCAATTAATCTTTATAATAATAGTAAACAAACTTCGTCTCTTACTCTGGATACCCAAGGGCTGGGCGTTCGTTTATGCTGGGCCTTCTAATCTGTATTATAAGGTAAAGTGTATCGGTAAAAGATAATTCAAAAGCAATAAAATGATTTTTTTTGAATACCTATTTTGTCGCTTGTATTGGTGGAATACTGAAATAATAAAGGAAAAAAATACTCCTGTGTTTTACTCCATTGTAGGACTTGCTGTTTTTCATGGATTTAGTGTTATACCTATATTTGGATTTTTATATGTTTTAATTTATAATTCTTATTGCATTGATAAAACTTTTTTGGGAATGAGTCCTTTTTTAATTATTGTAATAGTCGCTTTAATAATAAATTTCCTATACTTTGGAAAGAAGCAAAGTGTACTGTATAAACAATTTAAAAAGATTCCCAAACAGAAAAAAAAGAGAAAAGATATTCTGTGTATTATTTATATTGCGAGTATCATCGTTGTAAATATATTATCTATGCTCTATTTTCGGTCTAAAAATTTGGGATAATTACACTTGTATTTATTCAATAGATTTTTAGTATTGATTTGTGGAATTAAGGAAAGGTGTATTTTCCATTTTATACTCCTCAGTTTCAAATAAAGAAGGGATTCTCAGTTCGATGATAAATTTATGTTTATAAATCGGATTGGGAATCCTTATTTTTTGGGATTTAAGAATTGTATATATCTTTACGGTATATAACCGTATCCTACAAAATATACATGCTATGATAACAGTTTTTTGATAGCTAAACAAGAGAGATAGAAAGTATTGCAAAAAGAACTTTATCGAATAAACAAGGATTTGTATATCAGCTACAAGCTACGAAAGATGGCTATTACGATGATGTAAGAGGAGGTCAAGTTTATTTGAATGTCGGTGACGTTTGGAAATATGGACAAACGGTTAATGGATCCAAAAGATATTCTAGAGCAGAGCTCTCCAGAAAGGATTTAACCAGAATTAATATTTTTTATGGAAACCAAATGGAAATATTAATTCAAGAAAAGATTATGATTTATGGATATGTATTCGAACATGGAAAATTGCCTCCGGGAAATAAAATTTTTAGATAACTTATTTAAACAATATAAATATGAAGATTGAATTACTTGGATCTCTATCCGTAAAGTTTTATAAATCATCTAAATTATCTAAACTATCAGATATTGATGAATTATCAAAAAAAATTGATTTGTTCATGACTACTCGAAGTTATGATGATTTAGTAGAAATGATATCAGTAGAAATTATTTGTGCAGAACCTGAAATGGATTCTTTTTATCCAATTCTTCGTCCAAAGTATGTCTCTGAAAAGTATAAAACAATTCACAGTGTTCTTGATATTCATCTTTATAAAATACTCATGTTTAACTTGAAAGTTGGTTATGAGTCGTTCTATAATTCAAATAAGAAAGAGGGGTTACGTATTATTGCACAAGCAATTCTTGAAACTTTAGAAACATTAAAGTATCCGGTCAAACTAAAAAAATTTGATAAGCTAGGCTTTTACAACGATATGAAAACCTTTTTCATAGAAGAAGGACTAATTACTGTAAATGGTTAATTTATATAGCAGCAGAATATAGTTGACCGTCTTGTGTTTTTTTGGATCTGGTTGAGAAAGGATTCTCAGTTCGATGATAAATATATATTGATTTAATCGGATTGGGAATCCTTGTTTTTTCTAGGATTAAAGAATTGTATATATCTTTGCGGACAATAACCGTTTGTAATAATTCTCTTCTTGTATTTTTAAACAATATAATATAGAAATTGAAATGAAAACTTTAATTAACCATCAGCTTTTTATTTTCACTTTATTTTCTCTCTGTTTTATCTTCTCAGCAAAAATCTATGCTCAGGATCAGGATAGGGACTTGCGTATTGCCAATGGGTTCTGGAGTTATAAGTATTATTTAGGAGACAAGGCTGTTTCGTCATCAGAGTTTAAACAAGAGCTGCAACTCCATGAAGAGGCTTCAAAAATGTACAAATCCGGAAGTGCCCTGAATGTTACTGGTACTGTGATTGGTAGTATAGGAGCCTTTGTAGTTGGATATGATTTAGGGAGTCGCCTTGGTGACGGCTCCAAGGGTAATAATGTTTTGTTAACCTCTGGTGGTATTGGTTTGGCAGGAGGTATAATCTTGTATTATATTGGAGAAGGAAAAATTAAGAAAGCAATTAATCTTTATAATAATAGTAAACAAACTTCGTCTCTTACTCTGGATACCCAAGGGCTGGGCGTTCGTTTATGCTGGGCCTTCTAATCTGTATTATAAGGTAAAGTGTATCGGTAAAAGATAATTCAAAAGCAATAAAATGATTTTTTTTGAATACCTATTTTGTCGCTTGTATTGGTGGAATACTGAAATAATAAAGGAAAAAAATACTCCTGTGTTCTATTCTATTGCGGGACTCTCTGTTTTTCATACTTATACCATTGTTCCATTGTATAGTATAATATATGTGTTAATATATAAAACATATTTTTTAGAAGAGATTTTAACTTTAAGTCCATTCGTTATTATTAATATTATAGTTTTTATTATAGATTTTATATACTTTAAGAATAAACAAAGCGTATTATATAAACGATTTAAAGAGATTTCCAAACAGGAAAAAAAGAGAAAAGATGTTTTCTGTATTATATATATTGTAAGTATCATTATTGTAAATGTGTTGATATCTAACTATCTTCGGTCAAAAAATATGGCATGAATTTTATATCTATATAATTAATATTTCTCTAATCATTGATTCGAAAGATAACTAAAAGGCATATTCACCATTTTAGTATTCCTTGGCTTCAATAAAAAAGGATTCTCAGTTCGATGATAAATAGGTATTAATTTAATCGAATTGGGAATCCTTATTTTTCTGGGATTTAAGGATTGTATATATACTTTTAGATAAAGTGTAATTCCCCCCAGCCCGGCATTCTAATAAACACCTGGCTGAGGGGGATTGCTTACTTCTCTACTACATGGTATATGGTTCCGGTTTTGGTTCTTTTGGAGGGGATTTGGTGTTTGCTTAGGATGCGGCCGAAATGGATGATTTTGGTGGCCGACAGATTAAAGAGTTTTTTGTTCTGCAGGCGTCCCAGTATTTCAACGGCAAGGAGCTTCTCTCCTTTCTCTGTGGCTTCGGCGGCGCGGAAGAATTGCAGAAATAGTTGCTCTGCCGGAACCTGTATCTGAAATTCTTTGTTGGTCTCCGACAAGATCGCCTCTTCGGGGGCCTCAAACCAGTAGCGTTCGCCTCTCTTTATTTCGTGCATGGCCTGGGCATACAGCTGGTCGTGGTTGATCTGCCCACTATAATCGATGGGACCGGTAAGGCGGATGCAGATGAACCGCCGGCTGCCCGAGGTGTCGGTCAGCACATCGTTGTGGTTACTGGTGGCGATAAACGAGGCATACCGGCGCAACGACTCCACCGAAGCCTGATGGGGCTTGCGGATGGTTACGGCAGGTTTCTGCATGACATGCTTCAGGAAGCCCTGCTGACTCTCCTTTACCTGATCGAATTCGTCCATGTTGATCAGGGCAAAACGCGAAAGGTACATTTCGGTATTACGTTTGTTGCCCACATCTACTCCTTCGGCATAGTAGGCACGTAGTTCCGGGGGAAGCAGGTTTAGGCAAAAGGTGGATTTGCCTGTGCCTTGGGCTCCAACAAGCAGCGGAGCCGTGCTGTTGGCATGTTTCTTATTGATGCCCCGCCATTGTGCCACCATTCCCAGAAACCAGCGGTGGAAAAGGTTGCGCCAGTGGGGGTTATTGCAGGGGATGGTATCGGCCAGGGGGCGGATACGGTCTTTTCCGTCCCATTCCGGCAACGAAAAAAGGAAATGGTCGATGGGTGAAAACAACGGAATTCTATCAGAGTAAAGATATCGGTTCACGTCCCGGTCCCACATCTTGATGCCCTCCTCCTGCCCGTTCAGGGCGATGCTGTTTAACAAACGTGGACTAACTTTCACGAAGTCGTAGTTATAGAGACCTCTTTCGCGGCACTCTACTTCGTCTTTCAGGGTATTGTATCGAAGTTCGTAACGCCGTTTCATAAACTCGTCGGTCTGCAGGGCCAACAGCTGCTCTACGCCAAGGCAGACTTTCTCGCCAAAGCCGTTGTTCTTGCCGTACACATTCCGAAAGGTGGTACGGACCTCGGTTTCCCGCAATTTAAGTTGCAGGTGTAACAACGCCGACTGTACCGCTTCTTCCTCCGGAATGCCCGATCCGAAACAGTTGGTTGCTAACAAAACCAACAGGGGTTTGAGGTTTGCATCATCCGGTGGACCGCATTGTGTGAGGGCCGACTTCAACGAGGTTTCGAACAATAAGGAGAGCTGATCGGTACGGTTGTAACCGGGCATTAACGTAAGCATCCGGTGAACCCCGTATTGTTTTAAACAAAAAAGAAGTTTTGTTAAAGGGTGTCTCTAACAAAACTCCAAAACATTCAGTGACCTCTAATAGAGGGTATCATTTTTCTATTTCCAAGAATTTAGAGTTGTTTTTCCAATTGTTGGGAAGCAGCTTAGCTAAATCTTTGCTGTAGTCGTGGTCGTAGTTGTGTATATTGTCAAATACA
>Ga0209639_1001364_pt1 | contig 24895 bp, 21 predicted proteins | sample EPASupsiteHSE605_FD_187268 | JGI IMG/M metagenome (GOLD analysis project Ga0209639, IMG submission 187268) | Bioremediated contaminated groundwater from EPA Superfund site, New Mexico - Sample HSE6-05 (SPAdes) (version 2) | ecosystem: Environmental > Aquatic > Deep subsurface > Groundwater >...
TCGTTAGGCATTCCGAAAAAAGCACCGGCAATCTTATTGATAATGCCTAACGAAGCAACTTTCACACCTTTTTCAACGGCTTTTCCAATAATATGAACCAGCACCACTACGCCGATAAAGGTAATCACAAAAGCAACCAACGCCATGGTATTTCCCTCCAACCCAAGCTTTCCACCAATAAGTTGTGAAAAGTGAATGGCAATATAGGCACCGGCAATCAGTGCAAGTAAGCTGGTTATTTCGATAACAAGGCCATTCATAAAACCTTTGTAAGTAAACCAAGCCAGAACGATAATCAGAAACAAATCAACAAAACTCAACATAGGCTCTATTTTTTAATTCTGCGAAGAAGTTCAGTTGCATAGACAAACTCGTTAATTTCAGGATTATCAGTGCTGAGAATTTGATATTTATCGCCTTCCCACCAAAGTTTTCCTTTATATACAAATGCAATTTTATCGCCGATTTCAATTACCGAATTCATATCGTGGGTATTGATAACGGTTGTGATATTGAATTCCTGTGTAATTTCCTGAATCAGGTTGTCAATTACAATGGAAGTCCGGGGATCAAGACCTGAGTTTGGTTCATCGCAAAAAAGATATTTCGGATTTGCAGAAATGGCACGGGCAATAGCTACGCGTTTTTTCATTCCTCCACTCAGTTCTGCAGGTGAAAGCTTATTTACATTTTCCAGATTTACACGCTTTAAGCAGAAATTTGCACGATCAATCTTTTCTTCTAAAGTCATATCCGTGAACATATTCAAGGGAAAAATCACGTTTTCTTCTACGTTCATCGAGTCAAACAGTGCGCCTCCCTGAAAAACCATTCCAATTTCTTTGCGAATTTCTTTTTGTTCATCATTTCCCATACTCACAAATGAGCGATTGTTGAAAAGAATATCTCCTTGGTCAACCTTAAACAGCCCAACCAGACATTTCATCAGAACAGTTTTTCCAGAACCACTTAATCCGATAATCAGATTGGTTTTTCCCTGTTCAAACAAAACAGAAACATCGTTAAGTACTAGCTTGTCGTTGAATGACTTATAGATATGTTTGACCTCTATCATGCCAGTAACATTTGAGTGAGAATGAGATTAAACAAAATAACCATAATACTGCTGTAAACTACAGCTTTGGTACTGGAGGTTCCTACTTCCAGTGCACCTCCTTTTGTATAATAACCGTAATATCCGGAAACTGATGAAATGAGAAATGCAAAAACAATAGTCTTGATCAGTGCATACACCACGTCAAACGAACGTACCATAAACTGTAATCCGTAAATAAATTCATTGGAAGAAACCAGTCCGGTTAAAACTCCTGATGCCCAACCTCCAAACATTGCCAGAAACATACTCATGATAATCAGAAAGGGATTAATGAGAACCGAAGCAATAATTTTGGGCAGTATCAAAAAGCTCGCTGAATTTATTCCCATAATTTCCAATGCATCAATTTGTTCGGTAACACGCATCGTACCGATTTCGGAAGCAATTCGTGAACCTACTTTTCCTGCCAAAATCAAACTTACAATGGTCGGTGAAAACTCCAGAATTACCGATTTTCGGGTGGCAAAGCCAATTGTATAAAGCGGAACCAACGGACTATCAACATTAAATGCCATCTGTATGGTTACAACAGCGCCCATAAATATGGAAATAATCGCTACAATACCAATTGAATCCATTCCGAGACTGTCGATCTCTTTTAAAATCTGACGACGGTAAATAGATTTTTTTTCAGGTTTTTGAAAAACACTGAGCATCAATTGTGTATATTCTCCCAGTCGGCTTAGAATAATCATGTGTAGAGTTTTGTGCGATATCCGGATATAAGGATGTTTGATCTGTTCAACGAAATACAAAGATAATCTTTTTGGGGAAAACTATATAAATTTGGGGAAATGCAATAAGGACAGAGTTGCATACTTTTAAAACTCGAAAAGATTAAACATGAAGTTGGGTAAAAGTATTGTTCGTATTGAGTGAAAGATCTTGTCTTATTTTTTATTTATTGGAAATCAATTGTTCGTATTGCTATTTCATGTTTGGTTTATAAATTTTTCCATGCTTTTTATAAGACCAAAGCATCAGTAATACAGCGAAAGCCAAGGCTATTACCGCAAAGATAAAAGTTGTAAAAAAACCAAACCATTCGTAAATGATTACTCCGGAAGTAGGTGCGAACAAAGCACGCATTCCGGTTAGCGAGAGATGTACCGATTGATAATCACCTGCATCACTGCTTTTGCAAAAGTAGGCGGAACCAATACTCCAAAGTAAAGCCATTGTTGCTGCAAATACACTGTGGAATAATACATATGGAATCATCATTATATAAAGTTTCAATCCCCAGATATTGTAATTGATCGGAAAGAACTCAATCATTGCCAGCGAAAGAATAAAGAGCATGATGGCAGAATACGTAATGGCAGCAAAATGTCGTGGATCAATTCGTCCAATCAATCTTCCAAAAAACGGGATCATTAAGATAGAAATGATGTTGTACGCATTTTTATAGAATGCCACACTGGTGTAATTGAGATGAAGAGCTTTGTCAAAATAAAGTGTAATTACCGTGACAGAAATCATAAAGGCAAAGCCATAGAGCATAAAGCCTCCCTCGAAATGTAAATAGGGACGATTTTCTTTTAGAATTCGCATCATTCGGGTAATGGAACTTCTGATTGATTTGAAGATTGGGAGTGATTCACATTGAATTTCTCTAATGTTATATTCAATTTTGGAAAGGATGAAAACTGACCCAATTCCAGCCAGTGCAACAAATACAAAAACATAGCGAAAAGCCATCATATCCGAATCAAGCCACATTCCATACAGAAAAGTTACGATAAGCATTACTACTTTGTTCCATGTTGTTGCGTAACTGTAAAGCTTTCCAAAGTGTTCATGTTTATATACATTTTTCAGGAAAAGATTAATCGTAGGAAAGATGACAGGTGAAGCTAGAAAATAGACAAAGAAAATTGCCAGAAATAAATAATGCCATGTAGAATTTGCAACTTCCTGAACCGAAGAAGGAAAAAAGAAAAGGATGATTAATGGTAATCGTGTAATAATGGCTGTGATTCGTAATAGCTTCTTTTTGTTTTGAATACGCTTTAGAATCTCATTAAATAGGATCAACAAAACATATACCACTACACTGAATTGGAAGAGTAAACCAAGCTGCATATTACTGCCTTTCAGGCTCTTTACAAAGACGTACTCATTTAAAGCAAAAATTCCTGCAACAAAGCCTTCTAGAATGGAGTAGGTAAAATGTAAACGAAAGGCATTTCGTTCACTTGTCGATAGGTTTTGAAAGTAAGCTGGATAGAGTTTCATAAATCTGGATACAAAATTACATTCTTTCTGGAAATGAAACCTTGTGTATTTTTACGAATAAGAAGTAATCCAGATAAGAAATCTTCTTAAATTAGTAAAGGGTAATTCTCTTGTTATGACAAGAGAATTACCCTTTACTAATCTTTTTTTGAATATTATTTAACCATTCATAGAAACCAGAAACTCTTCGTTGCTTTGTGAATAGCGCATTTTGTCACGCAGGAATTCCATTGCTTCGAGGGGAGTCATGTCGCCTAAGTGATTACGTAATATCCAAATACGTTGCAGAATGTCTTTTTCAAGAAGCAAGTCGTCACGACGGGTGCTGGAAGAAACAATGTCAATGGCCGGGTAAATACGTTTATTGGAGATGCGGCGGTCAAGCTGGAGTTCCATATTGCCAGTACCTTTGAATTCTTCAAAGATAACTTCATCCATTTTAGACCCTGTATCAATTAAAGCAGTAGCAATAATAGTAAGAGAACCACCGTTTTCAATTTTACGGGCAGCACCAAAAAACCGCTTTGGTTTTTGTAATGCGTTAGCTTCCACACCTCCCGAAAGGATTTTTCCGGATGCTGGTGAAACAGTGTTAAATGCACGTGCCAGGCGGGTAATTGAATCGAGAAGAATTACTACATCATGACCGCACTCTACTAGTCGTTTCGCTTTTTCAAGAACAATATTTGCGATTTTTACATGACGTTCTGCGGGTTCATCAAAAGTTGATGCAATAACTTCTGCATTTACACTTCGTTGCATATCTGTAACTTCTTCCGGACGTTCATCTATCAGGAGTACAATCATATAAGCTTCGGGATGATTATCAGCTATTGCATTAGCAATTTCTTTCAGAATAGTAGTTTTCCCGGTTTTTGGTTGTGCAACAATCAAAGCACGTTGTCCTTTCCCGATAGGTGTAAACATATCGATTACACGGGTAGTAAGGTTGTTTTGTGAGTGTCCGGTTAAATTAAATTTTTCGATAGGGAAGAGTGGTGTCAGAAAATCAAAAGGGACACGGTCACGAACTTCTTCCGGGGTTTTCCCGTTGATCATTTCTACTTTTATCAACGGATAATATTTTTCACCTTCACGTGGCGGCTTTATCAATCCCTTAATAGTGTCACCAGTTTTTAAACCATGAGATTTCATTTGAGACACTGGAACGTATACATCGTCAGGTGAGTTCAGGTAGTTGTAATCTGAAGAACGCAAAAACCCATACCCATCGGGCATTGCTTCAATTACCCCTTCTATACTGACGGTATTATCGATTTCAGGAGTTTCTTCTTTCGGCTTATCGGTGATTTTGGGACGGAAAGTTAACTTGATTGAACGGTTTTTATCCTGTGTTTCTTCATTACTTTCTTCTCCGGTTTCTGTTTGATTTTCGTCCGGGTTTTCTTCAGTAACTTCGGCTTCTGATTTTTCAGTGAATCCAGGAATAATCTTATCCTGAAGTTGTTCTAAAATAATATTATCGCCAGTGATGACATTCCCTTCTTCGTCAAGCTTTGCTGCTTCAGATTGAAGACTTTGGATGAGTTTGAAATCTTCGTCTGGATCGGTTGTTTTAATGTCGTCTTCAATATGATAAAGCTCATCGTCGAGATACACTTTAGGTTTGGTATCTTCTGTGTTTTTCTTTTCAGGAATTTTTATTTCTATTTTGAGCTTTGGCGTTTCTTTTTCTTCAGCTTTTATTTCAGGCTCTTTTACAGTTGCCTGATTTTTAGGTTTGTGAGTTTTTTGTTCTTTACGCTCTTTAAGCTCTGGTTTCGCTTTGCGTTCGTGTGCTTTAGGCGGAACTATTTCATTTGTAACAGGCTCTTGTTTTACAGGGACAGGTTTTTCTTGTTTTTCTACAATTAGAAACTCATTTTCAATTGGATTTTTGAAAATGGGTTTGTTTTTTTGATTAGTAGGATTCTCCTGTTTGTTTTGTTCGGGCTTGTATGGCTTTTCATATTCAGCTTTGTCAACGCGTTCAGGTTGACGGCTACGCTTGCCATTAGAAGATGCTACGCTGATGCGTTTTCGTTTATCACGTTTGTTTTCAGCTTCTTGTTTTTCACGTGCAAGATCTTCGGGGGAAGGATTTAACGCTTGCTGGTCGAGAATCTTGTAGATAAGATCTTGCTTAAGCATCCGGTCGTATTTAGGGACGTTTAATTTTCTGGCGATTTCTCTTAAATCGGTTACCAGCATTTCATTCAATTGAATAATGTCGTACATAAAAGAGTTTTTATGTTCTTTAGTAATTTTCAGTCTGTAAATCGGTAAATTATAATCTTGGGGATATTGATAATTTTAGTCAAGACATCAATATCTGAATAAAGAAAAATAGAACTGAATAGTATTATCAGGGCGCAAATATAATATATTATTTGACGTGTAACACATAAAAATTGGTTTTTGTATCTGAAACAGTCCTTTGCTTACTGTTTCTGCATCAGAGATAGGGTAGTTGATTTTATACTTTAAATTGGTTTTCAGTGCGTAATAAAATGTGGAAGGAAAAAACCTTGCAGGCTTGCCATAATTTATTGTATCAATTTATGCTGTAAATTGTTTTGTTAAAACTTTTCCGCTTCAGGAAACGTTGTATTTTTGTCGTAAAATTAATTTCACTATGATACAACGTATTCAATCAATTTACCTTTTTCTCGTGGCTATCGGAGCGTTTGTTTTATTGATGGCACCTCTAACTCATTACAGTTTGGTATCAGACATCACTGTATACGTAAACATGCTGAAAGGTTCTCACAATCCGGTGGAATTTAGCGGACTTGTAAAAACATGGCCTATGCTGATATTCAATGCAATCATGGCTGTTTTAGCTTTAGTTTCAATATTTATGTATAAAAACAGAATGATGCAACTTAAAATTGCAATGTTTGGCTTTTTGAGTAACATTATACTTGTGGGGATGATGTTTTTTATGCTTGACGGATTTCAGAAGACATTGAATGCAGTTGCGGTTCATTATGATTACGGAATTTTTATTCCGGTTGTGACGCTGGTTCTGTTTATATTAGCGACAAAAGCAATTCGTAAAGACGAAGCTAAAGTAAGAGCAGCAGATCGTTTACGATAAGCCAGGAAGCTTACTTCGGTCAATTTCGAGAATCTCAAGGTTTTTGAATTCTTTGCCGTGAACTTCGAAACGAATAGCGGTGCAAACTTTGTGAAACCCATTTCGTCCGGAAGCACCGGGATTGATGTGAAGCAATTTTAATTTCTTGTCAAATATTACCTTCAGAATATGAGAATGCCCGCAGATGAAAATGTCGGGCTTTTCTTTTTCCAGAATAGGGCGTACATACTTATCGTAGTTTCCGGGATATCCTCCAATATGAGTCATTATCACTTTGGCTTCTTCACACATAAAATGCTCGTAGAGGTTGAATATTGCACGCATATTCCCTCCATCGATATTGCCAAAAACAGCCCGTAAAGTACTGATTTCACGTAGCTGATTAACTACTTCCATTGATCCAATATCCCCTGCATGCCATATTTCATCACATTGTTCCAGAAACTTGACGATACTGGGCAGGAGTGTTCCGTGCGTATCGGAGAGAATGCCAATTTTCTTCATGATTGTACGTTTTAGCTGAAATAGAAAGGCTACTTTTGTAAATTCAAAAGTAACCAAACTTAAGGGTTTTCTGATGGCATTTCTGAACACATTTGAAAAACACGGAAAAGTATTGTTACGCTATCGCGGACAAGTACCTGCTATACTGTTGATTTTAGCAGTTCCGGCAATGTATTATACCTCTTACGGCTATATTTCGGATGAAATTAAAGTAGTGCTGACCTTGTTTTCGGTATTGTTTTCGTTGATTGGAATTGGATTGAGAGCCTATACCATTGCAACAACTCCCCGAAGAATAAAAGTTAGTCGAAAGGAAGTAAAAGTTCCGGAAACACTTTTTATTTCCGGAATTTACTCGGTATTGCGACATCCGATTTATCTGGGTAATTTTTTCGTATGGTCAGGAGTTGCATTGTTTGTGTTTAACCTTTGGTTTGCATTGCTCTTTTTGCTGCTTTACGGAATTTATTTTGAACGCGTGATATTTGCAGAAGAACGTTTTATGGAACGAAAATACGGAAATCAATATGTAGAGTGGTCTTTGCATGTTCCGGCATTTATCCCGGTTTTATCACGTTTCCAAAAAGGGTTGTTCAAAATATCGCTCTCATCTGTTATTTTCAGAGAGAGTCCGGTTTGGATCCTGACTGCATTTGGATATGCCTGGATTGATGTTTTGCGTAATTATTTTACGTTTGGTGAAATTTCACTGCATCGGTTTTCGGTATATTTTTTCGGAGGAATTAGCCTGCTTAGTGCTGTGTTTTTCCTTTTTAAACATTCAAAAAACAGTTCATCTGCACTAAATTAAGAGATAATATTTATGGCTAAATCAAAACTAAGAGCCTATATTCTGATTGTATTTTCAATGCTTTTCTGGGGAATGTCGTTTGTTTGGACCAAAATTGTGTTCAAATACCTTGATCCGATCAGTACTGTTTTATTCCGTTTGATTATTTCGTCTGTTTTATTGCTGATTGTTTTTAAAATATGGGGAAAGCTTCAAAAAATTGATCGTAAACATTATGGATACTTTCTGCTTCTGGCACTTTTTGAACCATTCTTTTATTTTTTGGGAGAGAATTTTGGCTTGCAAAAGGTGTCGCCCAGTGTCGCTTCAATCATCATTGCAACCATTCCTCTATTGACTCCGATTATCGGACACTTCTTTTTGAAAGAGAAAATTACAAAATTTAATATTATCGGAGTATTTGTTTCCTTTTCAGGAATCTTGTTAATGATTATGAATAAAAATCTTGAGTTAACAGCTGATCCGGCAGGTATTGGGTTGTTGTTTGTAGCTGTATTTTCGGCCGTAGGATATTCTGCATTTTTAAGCAAACTCTCCGGTCATTATAATTCAATGACCATCATAACCTGTCAGAATATTGTCGGAATATTTTTATTTTTGCCTTTATTTCTGATATTTGATTTACACAAAATAGAGCAAGTTACGTTTACCCGTGAGCTAATTTTATCTCTTTTGCAGCTTTCCATATTTGCATCATCCATTGCATTTATGTTTTATATTTCGGTTGTAAAAGAGTTGGGAACTTCCCGTTCTAACATCTTTACCAATCTGATTCCGGTGTTTACAGCGATATTTTCTTTTTTTCTACTGAACGAAGAATTCACCCTCATTAAAGTAGCAGGGATGTTAGTGGTTTTAACAGGATTATTCATTAGCCAAAGAGCAGGCCGAAACAGAGAAGAATTAAGAATTGAAAATTACTGATTTATTGATTGTTGGGTTAAAGAAGGATACTGATTATTTATTTCACTGCCTTTCTGATACGAATGAGCTTTTCCATTAATTCATCCATTAAATCGAGGCGAAGCATATTTGCGCCATCTGATTTTGCGTTTGCTGGTTCAGGGTGTGTTTCAATAAATAGCCCGTCAGCACCTACTGCAATTGCAGCTTTTGAAATTGTTTCAATCAGGTCGGGACGGCCTCCCGTAATTCCGCCGGATTGATTGGGTTGTTGTAATGAATGCGTTACATCCATTACAACCGGAACATTGTTTTGCTGCATTACCGGAATTCCACGAAAATCAACAACTAAATCTTGGTAGCCAAAGGTTGTGCCGCGTTCGGTGAGCAGGATATTCTGATTACCTGTCTGACGAATTTTTTCAACAGCATGGGCCATAGATTCCGGCGCAACAAACTGTCCTTTTTTTACATTTACATACTTTCCGGTTCTTCCGGCAGCAAGCAATAAGTCAGTCTGGCGGCATAAAAATGCAGGAATCTGAAGCATATCCACATATTCGGCAGCCAGAGCAGCTTCCAGTGCTTCGTGAATATCGGTTACAACCGGAATACCGTATTGTTTACGAATCTGAGCCAGGATCTGTAAACCTTTTTCATCCCCAATTCCTGTAAACGAATCAAGTTTTGAACGGTTTGCTTTACGGTACGATGCCTTAAATATAAACGGAATTTGATATTTTTGAGTGATTTTTATCAGTGTTTCAGCTATCTGAAAAGGCATTTCTTCATTTTCGATTACACAAGGACCCGCCAGTAAAAAGAAATTGTCAGGATTATGTTTCTGATTGTGAAATAATTCGTTTAGCATAGAATGTTTGTTTTTCGGTGTATAAAATTACACTTCCTGTGCTTACGGATTGCATTATTTTGTATAGATTTGGCATGAAATCTAAAAAAAGAGGCTATGGAAGGAGCCCAACCTGCTTCAAAGAAAAAAGCTAAGCTCGCTAAAAAGAAAAAGATACGGTATCATAAATATACTTTTTCGGTTTCATCTAAAGAATGGAAACTCATTGAAAAGTTTTGTAAAAAACAACATCTTGCTCCCACGATGATGTTTAAAACAGCTATCCGGGATTTTATGCTGGCTCATGCCCGTTTAAATGATGACGATGTGCTTGAAAACCAGTTAAATTTGTTTGAAGAGATGTTTCGAGCCGAAGAACCCGAAGAAGCTTATCCCGAAGATAATACAGTACAGTCTGAAATCGTGTTCCATGAACCGGAAGAGTAAAAAATAGACAGTAATTGCCATTGTCTATTTTTTACTGGCTACTGTTAAACAGCATAATTTAAATAATACTCTTGAACCTACATTTGCATCCCATTCATTATTGCCGGGAGCTACTTCATTTAAATCGAACCCGATGATCTGTTTGCCCGACTTTGCTACTTTTCGTAACAAATGGATGGCTTGGTTGTAGCTTAATCCTCCGGGAACGGGTGTGCCGGTATTGGGGCAATATTCCGGACTCAATCCATCAATATCAAAACTGATATAAACCTTTTCGGGGAGTGATGCAACAATATCATTGCAAAGTTCATCCCAGCAAGCACCTTCGAACAATTGTTCTGCCAGTTTCTGATCGTGAAACTGACGGATTCGTTTGTCGGATTGCGCTATTTGCATCTCTTCATTGCAAAAGTCACGAATGCCTACCTGCACGAGTTTGCTCACACTTTTTATTTTCAGGGCATTGTTCATGATGGAAGCGTGCGAAAACTCAAAGCCTTCGTAGGCAAAACGTAAATCGGCATGTGCGTCAATATGCAGAATGCCAAAATTATCGTGAAGTTTGCCCAATGCCTGCATATACCCAAGAGGTGTACTGTGATCACCTCCAACAAGTCCTGTAATTTTACCTTGCTTTAGCAATGTAAGCGTAGTATCATATACTTTTTGGTTTAACGCTTTGCTTCCCAGATTAACCTGTTCCAGATTATTACGAACAATTTCCGGATTCGCGTGGCCGCTTTCCAGTTGCTCAATCACTACTCCGGCCAGTTTGCGATAATGAGCATTTTCGTGTTTGATAGATTCATCAATAGGCAGTGTTGCAATTTTCATGTTCCAGGCTTCTTCAAGGTCGAAATCAAAGAAGTCGAGCTGTACCGAAGCATTAATCATGGCTTCCGGACCGTTGGAAGTGCCCGGTTTATACGAAGTGGTAACATCCCAGGGAATGGAAACCAAAACAATATCAGCTTCTTCTGTTGTGTACGGAAATCCAAAATAATTACCGTTTTTCACGGCTGCCTCGTTCGGATTAAACTCTGCCATCTATTCTCTTCCTTTTGATTTTTGTAGCGAAATTACAAAAAATCGGTCAACGCTATTTAGGGATTGACAACTTAACTGAAAAACCGCCGTATACGAGACCCGTACGTACGGTGGTGTGAGAGACTCTCCCCGCCTGCTAATTACTGGCGGGGCTACACCAACTGGGCTTTATTTCTCATTCTACTTAAATGCTATAATTGATGGTAGAATTTCCTCTGTTGGCAATTTGTCCGCTTGTATGATTGGTATCCTAAGTTTTGCACACGATGTAATATGTGTGTAATTTTCAATTAAATAATGATTTTGTGTCTCGTCTGCTAGGATTGAAAAAATATAAAATTTAGCATGTTCAGAACAAAATGATTTAATGCTTTTTAAGATAAAGTCCATCCCATTTCCGGTAGCAACAACATCGGTTACAATTATTATATTCTTGTATTTTTTCAAATCAGATTTTATCTCAGGACATAATAATTCATCGTCACTATGAAATCTCCCCTCTGCCCTTGAAACAGTGCAATAATTCATAATATTTGTAAAAGAAGATAGTTGACTAGAAATCACATTACCCCAACAGTCAACTCCAAATAAGATAGTGTCTTTGGGTATTAAACTATTACTAATTATCCATTCTCGCATATTGCTAATTATATCACAAAACAGAGAATGATTATTTAATAGCTTATTTACTAAAATCCACGCTAGAGAAACTTTATTCTCATGTGCAGTATTAAATCTACCAAACCGATATAACTGTTTATTAGTAATTAATTGAATAATCCTATCTTCTGTGTTTGGACAAAACACAACGAGATTCTTCTGTTGCTCAATTTGTTTCGTATCCTGTATTTGCTCAATTTGCTTTAATTTAAGAGGCATTCTATTAATTTCCCATTCACCTGTATGTGGATTCTCATGGTGACTTATTGGATTCCATGATGCAGTTACACAATCTATAACATGTTCATTTATTGAATAATATCTTGCTTGACGTGGAATCATTGACAAAGATTCGGGTTTGGATTCTTTTGGTTTAAAAATATCTGTACCGAAGCGACCAGCACTCAAATAAGTGATGCCATTATGATTGTTTTGATATGGGAAATGAATATCACCAAAAAACATAAATGTGTTTTGATTATTTGGATTTCGTAAGGCTTCAATTCGTTTTCTTAATGCAAATGCACTTTTCCAAATATGCTTGTCATCCCAACCAGTTTCTTCACTTGCTGAAATTGTTCCAGAAATTTCGATAAATGGATAATGAGCCAAAATAATCAAAGGTGAATCTGTTGTTATATTATTACTTCTAAGAATATTGATACACTCATCTATATCTGTCACATCTAATATTCCTGGTTTGATAAGTCCTTTTGATTTATATGTTGCATCAAGCGAAAAAATGAAATTATCACCATCTTTATATAAATATGCAAGATTCTTGTATTGTGCAATTGCACTATTAGTATGATTAATAAAAAAATTTGAATAATCTATGCGGGCATTTTCAATATCTTCATTTTTTTCTTTTTCTATATCAATATCATGATTGCCAATACATAAAAATGTTTTTTCTTTCGGAATCTTAAATTTATTCTGTAGGTAGATTATTACTTTAGAAGCATGTTCAAATTTTTCTGATACGGGTGTTTTATCAATAGCATTAATGTAATCACCCGTAATTAATAAAAAGTCAAATTGTAAATTAATTTTTGAATACAACCCATCTATATAATCTCTATAGAAACCTTCTCTAAGATAGTCTCTTTTGTTTTTACTATCTCCTATATGTAAATCTGTAATGTGCAATATATTCATGACTATTCCTCAAAAAGTTTGTAAACTACTTCATCATTAATTATTGTTAGGCTCTCTGAAATAAGTGTGGTAATATTTATCTCACTTGCATATGCTTTGGGATCAAAAAGAGAAGCTAGAAAAATGGCGTCTTTTATTATGCTGCCTTTAAAATGAGCATAAGTATTTGCTATTTTCATTTCGGTGCCACCGATTAAAAAATCACCAATAAACAAATACTCAAAATCTTGTTCATCAAAACTCAATTTTGAGTTTTCCAAGAGTTTATATTTAGGCCCCATGTGGTCAACAATTTCCACATCCATTTTATTCAATTGACCGATTATACCGGCAAAAGCACTCGCTCTTAAACTTACGGATAAGATTCTTGCTTTTAATGGCTTAGAATTATTGATTACGTATGAAGCTTTTTCATTAAGGAGTAAACATGTTTGCATAAATGAATTTGGTTTTGAGATAATCTTTCTTGCATTAAAAACGCCATTAGTAAGAATTGGCGTAGATTTTAGTCTCGAAAAATAACCGTCATTTTTGAAACATTTTGACAAATAAACTTTTACCTTTTTAATTTCGTTATCTGTTGCAGCTTTGCATACTTCAATTATATCTTTTGATGCATTAGTAATTATACTATCTGTTTCTAAGTGACTATTTTCCCCTTTGTCAAAACCTACAAAATAAGTTTTGCTATATGAATCAACTGCTAGAGTATTAAAGCCTATTAATTCCTTTCTAAGGTCTTCACCAATTCCTGATGAATAAAGGAAATATACAATTCTTTTTGTCTCTTTTATTTTTTGAACCACAGATTCAAGAGAATAATTCCCAATAGAGGTCACCTTTGAGCAATTAATTATCAAAGGTATATCATTCTCGTTGGCAATAATATCCGCTAATAACTGACCTGCATTTGCCTGAAGTTTGGATGGAGATTGCAATCCATTACATCTCCATATTAGAAATTGAAGTCTTAAATATTCAAAATCTGACGTGATTGTTGTTTCAATAATTGGATTCATCATACAGGAATTTCAAATGTTATTCTAGTGCCTCTCAGTGTTTTATATAAAAGTCGCCAATATCCATGTAGCTTATCTTGATAACCGATTTGTTTAACCTGCGAACCAAGTATTTCTTCGATATTCGTTTTGACTATTTCTTCAATAGTTAAATTTTTAATCTTATGCCATAATTCTGGTTTGAAACAAATTTCACCATTATAAGATGATATTATTACCCAACCGCCAAAGTCTAAAACATTCTGAATTGCCTCAAGCAATCCAAAGTCTTTTTTGTTAATAATTGAACCAATTAAAATACCTTGAATATGGCTGATTGAAGAATTTATATTTGGATTCAGTTTACTTAAAGAATTAATGAATCCAACACCACAATCACAAACACTTACTGTTATTCTTTCAGATGTACGCTGTGCCCCTATAAATGCGGGTTCTCTTCCATGCATAACCGAATTAAGGGCAAGTTCTGTTGTTGTGGATGAAAGTATGTCAACAATTTTCTGAGGAAATTGGAAAGATTGATTTTCTGGATTGAAAATGTTTTCACATATTGAAGATATATAATCATGCAAATCCTGTCTATTGCGATCCTTCCACTTTATCCAATCGTTTAATCTGTCTTTTTCAACAAATGTTTGATTCTCAAATAGAAATATTTCAGTATTTGGATTGGTTTTTCCACTTTGAAAACCACCAATTAATCTGCTATCCCAAGTAAACAAGTCTAATTCCTTTGCAATTTTAAAAAATGAAACATCTGTCAAGAAAGCTAAAACAGGCGGTTTCCAGTCCATAACCATTTCTTGAGGTTGATTTGAAAACTTTCTTAGACGATATGCTACACTTAAAAATGCAGTTAGGGTAGACATGTTAACACTATATTGTTCTAGTTTATTTAAGTTCCATATTATTTTAATTTGTCTGCCCCGAATAAAATTTTCATTAAATTCAGACAATCCTTCACTAATATGAAATCCTAGACTCGCGAAACTGTTTAGTGGTCCAACATTTATAATTATGTGTTCCATTATCATTGAATTATTTTTCATTCGTATTCATATCTCAATCTTGCAGAATGTCTTTTTAGCCTTGTTGGTAACTGGTGTTTATTGATTTCCTTTGTTTTTTCTCAAATCTTTTTTAATAGAACAAATTCTTTTGAACGGTGTTTTATCTAACGCTTTCGAAATTTCTATCTTTTGTAAATGTTTCTGTTTTAATTTATTAAATAATCTATCAGGAATAGATGGTGTGTCATTCATAATCTTTTTATATGACTCAAGTAATGCTTTTTCTTTTTCAATACAATCGTTTAATTTCAAAATTTCAATTTCTGTATTACAAAAATTGCTTGCTGTACGAATCCATTCTCCCCATTGTTTAGAAGCGAGATTACGTTCTAATATTTTGCTTTCAAAAGTGAAAGTAGAGGGAATTAATCCTATAATAAAAATACTTGCAGCTATTACTCCAATCCAAAGCTGTAAATCTTTGCTAATATCTGCAAATATTAACATTGCGGTGATTGCTGAACTAATAGTCACATAAGCTAGTATTAATTTTGACCAAAAAGAATAATTGTCTTTTATCGCATTATGCATACTTCTAAGTTGGTCTGCCTTTCTGTGCAGATTCCAAATTTCTTCTTTTAATTTTATTTTGTCGTCCATGATTTAAATATAATCAGTTCTATCAATACCATTTATTCCTGTACTATATCTTTTTGCTAAAGTTTTTGATAGATGTGGGAAATTAGTATCCGTAGAGACTGGAACCCAACCAATTTTTAAATTTTGCTTTTGAAAAGAATCTCTTTCTTCATTGGTTTTACTTAACCATAGACTTGTATAATTTAATACAACATGTAGCCTTTCTCCTTCATTTTCTTCCCAATCATTATTTCCTGGTCTATCATTTATACTTCTTGAAGTTGAACTAATAGTAAATTGCTTTACTCTGAAAGGGGTATATTCTGGTTTATCTAATATTAACGATACCTTTTCCAAAAAATCATTTGCCATCATGACCTTTATGTCATAAAGAATTTTTTCACAATAGTCTAATTCCATTAACCCAGTTTTTCTTACAATGATTTTAAAATCTGTAGCGATAGGTTTATATAACTTGTTAGTTTCTGTTTGTGTCATATTCCTTATTTTATTTCATCAATATTAAATTCACTTCCCAATAATTCTTTCCATAAAGTGATTGTTGGTGTGGTATATTCTTCTTCATCACTTAAAATCAATGTATCAAATGCAATATTTGCCTTTTCTCTTATTAAATTCCAATCATTTTTAGACGAATACCTAGTTACATTGTTTTCATTATAAGTTGGGTCAGCTATATAGATGAAACTACCATCAGGTGTGTATTTGCCATAAGGAGCATTGAATGTAATAATTGGAAATTGTTTTTTTCCAAGTAATTTAAAGAATCTCAATAAAGACTCTTCAATACTAGTTTCAATACCATATGTGATTTCTAAATGAGAAACGATTAATTCAATTGCAAAAGACGACAAACTAATTTCTTGAAAGTTTTTCCATTTTTTTAGTACCCTAACTACCGTTGAAAAGCTTGGGTTTGCGATTTTTCTGTCTGAAATAAATTTTAGTTGAAGCTTTGGAGAAGTAAAAAATCTATTGTTATGAGCATCTGGCTGTTGTACGTAATCAGTAACATTGATTTCCCTTACTGGAACAATGTCTACATTTAAACCTGAAGCAATAAATTCAAGTCCAGCAGTCTTGGGATTACTCCAAAAATCATCGTTGTTTTTTTGAGGGTATATACTTTTTAAGATAGGAATCATTAACTTGTTAATCTCCTGAAATGTTGAATAATTCGAGAAATCAATATCCAAAAAGAAAACCAAATCAATGTCTATTGGCTTATCATCTAATGGTTTAATAATTGTTCCTTTTCTCCAAGAACCAGCCTGTAAAACTTTTATTACTGTTGTATCTGTTCGTTCATCAATTTTTGCTTGAATTGAACTAATAAGATTATCAATTTGAAGTTGATATTTTCGTTTATCTTCATCAGAAAATTTAATTCTCTCTTTGAAGTTTATTAATTGAGTATTATTCAGTTTCATTTTTATTTAAATTAATGTCTGTCGTATGTTTTCTACACTTGTTGCCAACACCTGTATATCCACAAAGTTGTGGATATATCGGCATTAGTTAGAATGCAAATTCCATCAGCTAATTAATTATTTTTAGCATATTTAACCAAACTACTATTGGTTATCTTGTAATCTGCTATTTTTTAGACAGTAAAGATAATAAAGTTTTAAGCTGAATGCAACTTAATGGAAAAAATAACAAATCTCCTCGTTTAAATTAACCGAAACCTGATCCGGGTTACCTACTTCTTTTCACCCTTTCCCTTTATATTCGTTTTACGTACCTTTGCACTTTATCAAGAATTAGAGAATATGGCTGAATCGCAAAATGACTCTTTAGAAATAGTATCGTTGGTTGTGCATAAAATTGGAAACAAATCAACAGAAGATGGTGTGCGCTTGTCGCAAAAGCCTATCCGCTTGGATGAAAGCATTAATCAGCTGTTGCTTCAGTATTTTATGACCCCGTTTAAAAACGTGGAGTACTATAATTTCCATCATGAGTCAGATTTGATGATGAATGAAGTGTACGCTTATGCTTCGGCTATTTTCGATAATCCATCTTCACTGTACGAACAATCGGTTCATATTGCCCGTCATCTGTATGAACAATCGGTTCATCCGAAGATTAAAAGCGGGGAGTTGTATGTGGTATATCTCAAAGGAGGAATTGTAGAAGGCGAAGAAGCGGATATAGTTGGAATCTTCAAATCAGAAACCCGTGAAACGTATCTCAAGGTTTATCCGAAAGAAGAGGGTTTTGAAATTAATTACGATGATGGAATCAACATCAACAAACTGGATAAAGGTTGTTTAATCTACAATAGCAGTCGCGAAGAAGGTTATACTGTTGCCGTTATCGACCAAAACGGAAAAGGAACTGAAGCTGTTTATTGGACGGATGATTTTCTGCATTTGATACCACGAAGTGATAATTACCACCATACACAAAATGTATTGGATATGTGCAAAAGCTTTGTGCGGGAAAAACTTCCGGAAAACTATGAAATGACTACAGTTGATCAGGCTCACATTCTTAACCAGTCGGTGAAGTATTTTAAAGATAATGACAGTTTTGAGCTCGAAGATTTTTCACGCCAGGTATTACAGGCACCGGAATTGATCGACAGTTTCAAAAGCTATAAAGAAGAATTTGAGGAAGATAATTTTTGTGAAATTAACCCATCTTTCGAAATATCCGATTCTGCCGTCAAGAAGCAGGCGAAGTTTTTTAAAACCATCCTTAAACTTGATAAAAACTTTCACGTTTATGTGCACGGAAACCGCGATTTGATTGAGAAAGGCTACGATGACGATAAGGGTAAGAATTTCTACAAGCTTTATTTTAATGAGGAAAATTAGGGGTGAAACCATTGAATTAGCCATGTTTGCCTGCCTTTGTAAATCTTGTAAAAATCGATAAATTAATGTCGTTACTATTTTCGAATCCTCTTTGAAAAGCTTATATTTGCAATCTTTTTTTAGATACAGTAGTATTAAATACAGATAGACAATGAGTCAGATTATCAATTTATTTGCCCGTCAGATTTTAGATTCACGCGGCAATCCAACCGTTGAAGTAGAAGTTGTAACTAATAATGGAATCGTTGGCCGTGCAGCAGTTCCATCCGGAGCATCTACAGGTGTTCACGAAGCAGTAGAACTTCGTGATGGCGACAAAAGCCTTTATCTTGGAAAAGGCGTTTTAAAAGCTGTTCAAAACGTAAATAAAGTTCTGGCCGAAGAACTTAAAGGATATTTTGTTACCGATCAAAACGCGATCGATATGCGGATGCTCGAAGTTGATGGGACTCCTAACAAAGGAAACCTCGGAGCAAATGCAATTTTAGGTGTTTCATTAGCTTGTGCTCAGGCTGCAGCACAGGAAACAGGTCAGCCTCTCTATCGGTATATTGGAGGCGTAAATGCAAATACGCTACCTATTCCGATGATGAATATTCTCAATGGAGGTTCTCATGCTGATAATTGCATCGACTTTCAGGAATTTATGATTATGCCGGTAGGTGCACGTACGTTTACCGATGCAATCCGTATGGGAGCTGAAGTATTTCATCATCTGAAATCTGTGTTGAAAAAGATGAATTATTCTACCAACGTAGGTGATGAAGGTGGTTTTGCTCCAAATCTGAAATCGAATGAGGAGGCACTTACCGTTATTCTTCAGGCTATCGAAAATGCAGGTTATCGTCCGGGCGAAGATATTTACATCGCTCTTGATCCGGCTTCATCCGAATATTTTTTACCGGAAGAAAACGTTTATCATTTACATAAATCAACCGGCGATAAATTAACACCATCGCAAATGGTTGATTTCTGGAAAGATTGGGTAAACCGCTATCCGATTATCTCAATTGAAGATGGTATGGCCGAAGATGATTGGAAAGGCTGGAAACTCCTTACCGACACTATCGGAAGCCGCTGCCAGTTAGTGGGTGACGATTTATTTGTGACCAACGACAAACGCCTGAAAATGGGCATTGAACAAGGAGTTGCCAACTCGATACTGGTAAAAGTTAACCAGATTGGTTCACTAACCGAAACCATCAACGCTGTGAATATGGCTTATCGCAACAGCTATACAGCGATTATGAGCCACCGTTCGGGTGAAACCGAAGACACCACCATTGCTGACTTGGCTGTGGCCCTCAATACCGGATTAATTAAAACCGGTTCAGCCTGCCGCTCCGAACGCATTGCAAAATACAACCAGTTACTCCGCATTGAAGAAGGTTTGGGCGAAGCCGCTATCTATCTTGGTAAAAACTTCAAGTACGTAAAATAGTGTTATAAATAACACGGTGAAAAAGTAGTACCATAAAGGCGAACAGGTTAATGCTTGTTCGCCTTTATTGTTTTCGTTTTTTCCTGTGAAGCAGACATAGTCTGATTTTTTAAAAATAAAAGGCTACCTGAAAATCAGATAGCCTTTTATTGAAAATACACACTGTTATGAAACTAAAGATCTAATTTGTGCGGTTTTATCATGTGTTCCGGATCGAGGATTTTATCGAGTTGTTCTTTTGAAAGCAGTTTGTGTTCCAGAACTAATTCATATACGCTACGGTTGTTTTCGAGTGCTTCTTTCGCAATAAGTGTCGAATTTTCATATCCAATGTATGGGTTGAGTGCGGTAACTAATCCAATACTGTTTTCTACATATTCGCGACAGCGCTTTTCATTGGCTGTAATACCGTCGATACAACGGTGGCGCAATGTGTCCATGCCGTTTTTCAACATTTCGATAGAAGAAAAGATACTTTGAACAATTACGGGTTCCATTACATTCAGTTCAAGCTGTCCAGCTTCTGCTGCAAGAGTTACAGTAAGGTCGTTACCAATTACTTTGAATGCAATCTGATTCACAACTTCCGGAATTACAGGGTTTACTTTACCCGGCATAATGGAAGATCCCGGTTGCATTGGTGGCAGGTTAATTTCGTTCAGTCCGCAACGAGGTCCGGAAGAGAGCAATCGTAAGTCGTTACAAATTTTTGATAGTTTTACGGCCAGACGTTTTATTGCAGATGAATACATTACAAATGCACCGGTATCGGAGGTTGCTTCTACAAGGTTTCCGGCCAGAACAATATCCATTCCGGTAATTTCGCGTAAATGATTTACCACGAGTGGAGCATATTCGGGGTCGGCATTAATTCCGGTTCCAATTGCAGTTGCCCCCATGTTTACATCAAGGAATAGTTTTGCATTGTCGTTCAGACGATTAATTTCGTGGCGTAAGGTGTCGGCAAAAGCTTTAAACGTTTGTCCCAAGGTCATGGGTACCGCATCCTGAAGCTGAGTTCGTCCCATTTTAATTACTTTGGCAAATTCATTGGCTTTTGCGTCAAATGATCTAATCAGTTCGTCCAGATAAGTAATCAGCTTTTGATTACTGTAGATGATTGCAAGGTGAATTGCAGTGGGGTAAGCATCGTTGGTAGATTGTGAAAGATTTACGTGGTTATTCGGATGGCAAAACTCATATTCTCCGCGTTTATGCCCCAGAATTTCAAGCGCACGGTTTGCAATAACCTCATTCGCATTCATATTGGTAGAAGTGCCTGCACCACCCTGAATCATATCTACTACAAAATGGTAATGATATTTACCTTCAATAATTTCGCGACAGGCCTGTACAATTGCATCAGTAATATTACCGGGCATCAGGCCTAAGTCATTGTTTGCCATTGCAGCGGCCATCTTTACGATAGCTAACGACTGAATTAAATCGGGATAGAAATTAAGAGTTATCCCGCTGATATTAAAGTTTTCAATAGCACGCAACGTTTGAATTCCATAGTAATATTCATCGGGTACTTCACGATATCCCAAAAGGTCGTGTTCTGTGCGGGTTCTGCCTGATTCATACTGAGAAGCAGAACTAATCATCATGTTGTTAGCCTGACGCATACGACGCGAAATGACTTTTGCAATCTGAGAAAAAACTTTTACTGCAATCTGACCATTGGTTGCAAAGAATTCTTTGTCGAGTGTAAGTAATAGCGTTTCTTCTAATGTGCGGGCATTGGTTGAGTGAGGAGCATCATCAGCCAGAGTACCTTCGCCCAAAAAGTCGTAGCGACGGAATAGGCTTAATCTCTTTTCTTGCCCGTATGGTGATTTTTTGTACAACTCAACACACCCTGATTCAATCAGAAAAATGCATTTGCGATCACTGTTTTCTTTAAAAAGGTGAGTGTTTGCGGCAATTTTTACCTCTTCAGCTTTGTTTGAAACAGTTTCAAGTTCAGAATCAGAAAGACTTTTGAATAATTCAATTCCTTTTAAAAATTCAATTTTACTATTGTAAGTCATGGTATTTTATTTTTTTGCTCAGATATGTAATAAAACATCTCTGAATGGTTCATTGTTTCGGGGTTTTCAAAAATTATGCAAAGCAACACTATTTTTAGATACAGGGTGTAAATCTATTGTTAATTAATTCACAATAGAGAAACGTTTTTAAAATGAGGCTTTTACTCCAATGTGAATATCTGATTTTTGATTGCCATTAATAGTTTCTGTACCTGAACTGATTGTTGTTTTATACGTGTACGTTGTAACGGAATATCGAATCCAGAATTCGAGTTTTCGGCTGATTTCTTTGTGTAGCCGTATGTAGAAGCGGCTTCCTTCATCGTACATGGCGGGCAGTGCATAAGCATAAGGCACGTCTGTTTCATATGCATATACCCTCGAATCATAACTTCTTGAATTAAAGAGTGCATATCGGCAGGAAATATCCCAGTTTCCTTTTGAAAAGCGATATGTAAGATCCTGAAAAATAAGAAATCCGTCAGAAGCGTCTTCTGTAATATGCCGATAACGAACCCATTCGGCTCTGCTGCGGAGATTTAAACCATAGAACAGAGAGTAGTCGGCCTGAATTTGCAGATTTTGTCGTTCGGCCGGAAAAAGCTGATGCGTATTTTCTGCAACAAGAGTTGTATTTAACGCTTTCTGCTGATTGCGATAAATAACCTGAAATGAAAGAGTCGTGTTCACTATGTAGCTCATTTTAACAGAATATTCTACTCCTTTTGAAGGCGCATCAATTCGGTACTTCAGCCAGGAAAAGCTAAACCAGTCGGCATAAGCAGCGAACGTAAATCTCCGAAGAGGCGTAAGTCTGATGCCTGCATAAAAACCTTCTTCATCATTGCGGTTTGATGATTCAGAAAGTGCCGATGCATTTGGATTAAGAAAGCATCGATTATAGTTCCGGTACAATGCTGATAGCGAAATATCCGATACGGGCATCCAGTTAATTCCTGTAAAGAATGCTTTCCCATCGTTTCTGCCCATGGCAAGTTCTCCGAATAATTCTGCTTTGGGTAATACCCAAACATAATCAGCACCCCAAGAATATTGTCGGTTACTCTTTAATGCAAAGTAATATTCAGGGCTGTCATTGTTATTTACAGTCCCGGAAAATGATGAAGTATAAGCTGTTGTGCCGACTTTGAAATGACGGAATGTGAGGTTTATATTTCCGCCGAAACTGTTTTCGCTGATTACCTTTCGGTTTTCATTTTCATCAGGTGTACGATGAAGCCCTGTTTCCAGCAGTGACGAAATTTGCGCTTCGGCAGCAGTGTTTGTATCCGGGAGTTCAATATTTGCATCCCGTAAAACAGAGGAAGCAAAAAATGAAGCCTGAATAAACCCTTTCTCTACCTCAATAGCAATGCCTCTTAAATAACCGTTTTCATCAGAAGAACGACTGGGACGCAGTCCTGATGCCGATTTTTTAATTGTAACAGCATCGGCTGACTTTCCCAAAGCTAAGCCATTCCACATAACCAATCCCTGACCGTAGCGTACGCGATAATCGCCCAGAATGACTTTTTTTAGTACCCCTTTCCCTTCTATACTCAGATATCCTGAATAAAAATCAAAGCCATACTTTTGTTTTCCCTTAAAAAATTGTTCCCCGGCATCTTTCTCGGCAATCAGCCCAAGCTCAACACCGGAAGAGCTTTGCAATGTGTAACGTAATTGTACCTTATCCGGGCTCCCCAGATAGCGTGAATTGGGCTTTGCCTGAAGCAATGAGTCGGAAGCCGGCTGATATCCTTCAGTCTTTTCAAGCGTGCGCTGATATCCGATAAAAAGTTCGCTGCGTAAGCGGCCGGGAAATTTGTCAAGTGAAAAATCAAACATTCCTTTGGCTCGGTTCAGTATGATAAAAGGTAGTATAGCCTTGATCGTTTCTTCATCAAAACCGGGAATTGCATCCAGTTCAAAAACGGTGAGAATCAATCCATATTCCCGAATGTATGAAATCAGGTTTTCAATTTGTAAATCATTTAAAAACAGTATACGCCGCAATTCTCTGCGATTGGTATCATTTAGTGCAACCGGATTTAATCTCAGTTTATTCAGCTCATCCCAAAATTCGGCATCATCGTATTCTCCATCTTTCTGCTCAGCTAAACGCTCCAGTGTTTCCTGCACTTTTTTTTCGGGTAATTGATTTTGAAGAATTTCTGTTTGAGAAAAAGAAAACTTTGTAATGATAAACATTATAAAAAGTTGGATCAAAATAATCCAGCACTGGCTAAACCGATGGTATTTGCATCGTTTCATTGATTATTGGATTTGCCAGATTAGAGAAAATGAAGGAGAGTAGCCCAGATATCTGTGCCATGAAGAACCAAAGTCAAATTCGAAAGACTGCCAGTTTAAGTTTACACCAAATGCAAACATTTCAGGTTGTGTAGCATATCCACCGCAGAAACTCATCGTTTTAGTGAGTTCATAAGAAAAGGCACCTTTAATGGATGCTTCATATTCGTTGGTTTTTTCAACTTCGACACTGAGATAAAAATTGTCGTCCGCTTTATATTTGATTCCGGTTGCAATACCGGATGGGATTGTTTCCGTTTGTTCTGAAGAATATTTAGCCTGAACGGGATTGTACACATGGACTCCAATGGTAAAGTGCTCACTCAGTGAGCCCAGAATTCCTGCATCAAAGGTAAAAGCAGAAGAAGAACCGTAGTTTTCGGCCAAAGCAATACGATGATAATCAAATTTGAGTCCGGCAGAAAATCGCTTACCAAATTTTCGGGCATAAGCCCCGGATATTTCTTGTCTGTTGAAAAGTGAGTTGCCAAATCGAGAAGCTGAAATTCCCCAAATATTTTCTTGATATGGGAATGCAATACCAAACCATTGCCGGTTTAATTCTTTGGTTAGAAAACGGTTTTCAAGGGTAAAACCCAGCGCTGAATTTTTTAAAGATGTTAAGCCGGCAGGGTGGCCGTGCAATGCCCAAAATCCATCTATAGTGGTGTAAGTGCGCGCCATGGATGATTGTCGCGCACTTTGCCCGCTTATTTGAGCTTTTCCGCCAATACAGGCCAGTATCAGTGCAAAAGCGATTAT
>Ga0209639_1001366_pt1 | contig 24887 bp, 20 predicted proteins | sample EPASupsiteHSE605_FD_187268 | JGI IMG/M metagenome (GOLD analysis project Ga0209639, IMG submission 187268) | Bioremediated contaminated groundwater from EPA Superfund site, New Mexico - Sample HSE6-05 (SPAdes) (version 2) | ecosystem: Environmental > Aquatic > Deep subsurface > Groundwater >...
TATGGGTTTTATTGTGAATACAACAAGTTCCCAGGACCCATCAGCAATCTTTGATTGCGTTGATGGGTGGGGTTCTTATTTATATTACGTTTAATGTGTTTTGTGCGTAGTATAAAAACACGAATAAAAAAACAATTATAATCATATGACGTAGTTTTACATACAAAAATACGAACTATAATATAAAATAAAATGATAAATTTCGTAAAATCGGAAAATAATAATTGACTTTTAGATTTCCCCCTCCTATAATAAAAAGATATATTGAGGATAGGTTTACTTAAATTAGAATAAAAATTATATTTTAATCGACGGTAATTTACATTATCCTCGACTCGGTTATAATACAATAAAATTAAAATGAACCAAAATATCAATATTTTGGACAAAGAGAGGAAAGGACAATTATGAAAAGAAAACTATCAGTATTAATTAGTGTAATTTTAATTTTAGGCTTAGTTTTGGTTGGATGTTCAGGATCACAAGATGCACCAGCTAAACAAGAAACACCTAATGCAACAGAAACAACAGGTGAAGCTAAAACAGATATAGTTATTTCAACAGCAGCAGACTTTATTACAATGGATCCTGCAGACGCAAATGACACATTATCAGGTTCAGCTCAAAAAACAATGATGGAAGGATTATTTGGATTTGACAAAGATATGAAAGTAATCCCACTATTAGCTGAAAGCTATACAGCAAATGATGAAGCTACCGAATTTGCTATTAAATTAAGAGAAGGTGTAAAATTCAGTGATGGAACTGATTGGAATGCCGATGCAGCTATAGTAAATTTAAACAGACTTGCTGATCAAACTCAAGGACTTAAGAGAAACAGTTTATTTAAACTTATTTCTAAAACAGAAAAAGTAGATGATTATAATATTAAAATCATATTAAGTGAACCTTTTGGTGCTATGATTAACACATTAGCACACCCAGCAGGACTTATGGTAAGTCCTAAGGCTCTTGAACAATATGGAAAAGAAGTATCTCAACATCCAGTAGGTACTGGAAAATATGTATTTAAGGAATGGAAACCAGGTGAAAATTTAACTGTTACAGCTAATACAAATTATTGGGGTGAAGCTCCTGAGTTTACTTCAATTACATTCAAACCTGTAACAGAGAATGGTACAAGAATAGCAATGCTTCAATCTGGAGATGCGGATTTCATTTTCCCGGTTCCAACAGAACAAATTGAAAATTTAAAAACTAACAGCGAAATTTCTCTAACGACTATTCCATCAATAATTGTTCGTTACATGACTTTAAATACAGAAAAAGCTCCTTTTAATGATGTAAAAGTTAGACAAGCATTAAATTACGCTATTGATAAAGAAGCTTATAGCAAAGTAGTATACAATGGGTTTACTGCTCCAATGGATTCTTTAATAGCACCAAATGTTCAATATTATAGTAAACAAACGCCATATGACTATGACGTTGAAAAAGCTAAAGCTTTATTAAAAGAAGCAGGATATGAAAATGGTTTTGAAGTAAAACTTTGGAGCAACAACAATACAACTAACATTAAAGCAAGTCAATTCTTAAAACAACAATTATCATTAGTTGGAATTACTGTAAATGTTGAAAATATGGAAGTTGGAACATTGGAACAAAATCTTACAGGAGTTGCAGAAGGAACACCTGGAAAAGATGCTGGAGTTGAAATGTACCTTATAGGTTGGTCACCATCTACAGGAGATGCTGACTGGGGTTTAAGACCATTAGCAGCTTCTGAATCATTCCCACCAGTATCTTACAATACTGCATACTACAACAATCCAGAATTTGATAAAGAAATACAAGCAGCTTTAGCTACAGCTGATCCAGAAAAAAGGAAAGAAGCATATGCAAATGCACAAAAAATTGTTTGGGAAGATGCACCAATGGTATTCTTAACAGTTGATGAAACATCTTTTGCTTCTAGAAATAACATAACTGGAATATTTACAACACCAGATGGATCTTTAGATGTAACAGGCGGAAAAATTGTAAAATAAGTTTAAAACAATAAAAAATTAATAGATAATAAGATATTGGTATGATTTATTAAATTTGTACCAATATTTTATTATAAAAATATGTAGTAAACAATTTAAAGGGTGGTGAACTGAAATGCTACGTTATTTTATAAAGAGAATTTTGGCTGTTATTCCAACTTTAATATTAGTTTCTATCTTTGTATTTATGTTTGTTAGATTTATACCTGGAGATCCTGCTAGAAGAGTCGCAGGTGCTGATGCAACATTGGAAGATGTTGAAAATATTAGAGAATCCTTAGGTTTAAACAAGCCAGTCCTTGAACAATATGGGGACTACATGATAGGTCTATTACATGGAGATATGGGAACGTCATTAAAAACTAAAAGACCAGTGTTATATGAAATTGGTTTAAGATATGGAAATACAGTAAAATTAACAATTGCAAGCCTTTTTTGGTCTGTTATAGTTGGGATACTTATAGGAGTATTTTCAGGTAAAAATAGATCTAAATGGCAGGACTATACAGGGATGACATTTGCAGTATCAGGTATATCTTTGCCGTCATTTTGGTTAGGATTAATTTTAATTGATATATTTGCAGTAAAATTAAAATTATTTCCAACTGTTGGAGCTGGTGGATTAAATCATTTAATATTGCCATCATTGACTTTAGGGGCAAGTGTAGCTGCAATTATTGCTAGGTTTACAAGATCATCTATAATAGAGGTATTAAAAGAAGATTATATTAGAACTGCAAGAGCAAAAGGGCTTAAAGAGAAGAAAGTTATATGGAAGCATGTATTCAGAAATTCAATGATATCAGTTATAACGGTAGTAGGACTTCAATTTGGGTTCCTGCTTGGAGGATCTGTTGTTACAGAGTCAGTATTTGCTTATCCTGGCTTAGGAAGCCTTTTAATAGATTCTGTTAATTATAGAGATTATCCAATGATACAATCACTAATATTAATTTTCTCAATGAATTTTGTTATGATAAATTTATTGGTAGATTTACTTTATTCAGTAATAAATCCAGAAATACAACTTAGCTAGAAAGGAGGGTGTGCTTTGGTTAAAGAAAAAATCAAAAATGAAAAAAATGATATGAGAACTCCATTTGATGAGTTTGTTATTAAATTTAAAAAACAAAAAACTGCAATAGCTACATTAATATTTATATTGATACTTGTTGTTTTATCATTTGTTGGACCACATATTGTTCCTTATGGAGTTGATGAATTTGATTACGACAGTATTCTTCAGGCTCCTTCTGCAAATCATTGGTTTGGAACTGATGAATTTGGCAGAGATATATTTAGTAGAATTATACTTGGAACAAAAATATCCTTAGCAGTAGGTTTATCATCTGTTACTGTTGGAGCAATAGTTGGTACTATATTAGGTTTAATAGGAGGGTATTACGGAGGATTTATAGACAGCATAATAAGCAGAATTTGTGATACTTTGTTTGCATTTCCTGGAATAATTTTAGCAATAGGTATTATGGCAATACTTGGTCCTGGTATATTTAACGTAGTTATTTCTGTGGCGATATTTAGTGCTCCTTCTTTTGCTAGAATTGTTAGAAGCAGCACTCTCGCACAAAAAGAAACAATTTATGTTCAAGCAGCAAAAAGTTTAGGTGCTAGTGATTTTAGATTATTGTTTAAGCACATACTTCCTGGTGCAATGTCAGAAATTATTGTATATTACACTATGAATATAGGTTCTTCAATATTGACAGCATCTAGTTTAAGCTTTTTAGGAATGGGTGCTCAAGCTCCTAGTCCAGAATGGGGTTTACAGTTAAGCACAGGCAGAGCTTATGTCGGTTTGAACTGGCACATGACTTTCTTCCCTGGTTTAGCAATATTCTTGACAGTTTTATCTTTCAATTTACTTGGAGACGGACTAAGAGATGCCCTTGACCCTAAATTGACACAGTAAGAAAGGAGATGATATTATGAATGAAAAAGAATCTAATATATTATTGGATATAAAAGATTTGCACACTTATTTTTTTACTGACAATGGAATTGTAAAGAGCGTAGATGGAGTTGATATAACTTTAAAAAAAGGCTCTACCTTAGGAATTGTAGGAGAATCTGGAAGTGGAAAAAGTGTAACAGCTATGTCCGTTATGAATTTATTAATGGGCACTAAAGGAAAAGTAGTACAAGGCAGCATTAAATTAGATGGTAAAGACATTGTAAATATATCAGATGAAGAAAAAAGAAAGCTTCGTGGAAGTGAAATTGCAATGATATTTCAAGAGCCTATGACATCATTAAACCCTGTACTTAAAATAGGTGACCAAATATCAGAAGGAATTATACAACATTTTAATGTCAGCAAAAAAGAAGCTATGGAAAGAACTATAGAAATGCTTAAAAAGATAAGTATTCCTAGGGCTGAGAAAATCATTAATGAATATCCTTTCCAGCTATCAGGTGGTATGAGACAAAGAATAATGATTGCTATGGCTTTGGTGTGTAATCCAAAAGTTCTTATAGCTGATGAACCAACAACAGCACTTGATGTAACAATACAAGCACAAATTCTTGAATTGATGAATGACCTTAAAAAGCTCGTTGGAACTTCTGTATTGTTTATAACTCACGACCTAGGGGTTATAGCTGAAATATGTGATGAAGTTGTTGTAATGTATTGCGGACGTGTTGTTGAAAGCGGAGATGTGATTTCAATATTTAAAGAACCAAAACATCCATATACAGTAGGTCTTCTTAAATCTATACCAAAACTTGGGCAACATGTTGAAGTTTTAGACAGTATACCAGGCAATGTGCCTAATCCAAGATATATGCCAAAAGGTTGTAAATTTGAGCCTAGATGTACAAGTGCAATTGAAATATGCAAAGAAGAAGAACCACCATTTTTTACTTATCCAAATGAACAAAAAAGTCGCTGTTGGTTATGTAAAAAGGAATATGGAGGTGAAATGTAATGGCTAAAATATTGTTGCACACTGAGAATTTAAAAAAATACTACCCTGTGAGAAAGGGTTTAATAGGAAATAAAACAGAATATGTTAAATCAGTTGATGGAGTCTCATTTGATGTTTATGAAGGTGAAGTTTTAGGCATAGTAGGTGAATCAGGATGTGGCAAGTCTACATTAGGTAAACTAATATGCAATTTAGTAAGCAAAACTGAAGGTGAAATTACTATTGATGGTAAGAATTTATCAACTATTTCTAAAAAAGAAATGAGAGATGTAAGAAAAGATGTGCAGATGGTTTTTCAAGATCCTTATGCTTCTTTAAATCCAAGGATGTCCGTCAGAGAAATAATTGCAGAACCTTTAGTTATTCATCATTTGGCTAAAGGCAAAGAAGATATCGATAAAAAAGTCATAGATTTACTTAGATTAGTTGGACTAGATTCATATCATGCTCCAAGGTATCCTCATGAATTTAGTGGTGGTCAAAGACAAAGAATTGGTATTGCCAGAGCATTAGCTGTAGAACCAAAACTTATCATAGCTGATGAACCTGTTTCAGCTCTAGATGTGTCTATACAATCTCAAGTTCTTAATTTGCTAAGTGATTTGAAAAAACGACTAAACTTAACTTATGTTTTTATTGCTCATGATTTAAGTGTAGTTGAACATATTAGTGATAGAATAGGGGTTATGTATTTAGGAAACTTTGTTGAAGTAGCTGATAAATATGAATTGTATGAAAAACCGCTTCATCCATATACTCAAGCTCTCCTTTCAGCAATTCCAATACCAGACCCTACTGTTAAAAGAAATAGAATAATACTTGAAGGAAGTATTCCAAGCGCATTAAATCCTCCTTCAGGCTGTAAATTTCACACAAGATGCAATAGGTGTATGGATATTTGTAAGGTAGAAGTTCCAGTTAAAACAACTGTATCTGAAAGCCATTATGTATATTGTCACTTGTATAATAATAAATTATAAACTACAATAGCTCAATACAATAAAATTTGTAGTGAGCTATTTATAATTAATAATGCAAAATTAAATTATTATTATTATTTTTATAAAAGGAGAAAAAAATGGTAAATTTAAATTTAATTAGAGATTTAACAAATGCCTTTGGACCATCAGGATTTGAAGAAGATGTAGTAAAAGTAATAAAAGAATATGGAACACCGTTTGATATTGAATCAGATAGCATGAACAATGTTTTCGCAAGATTAAAAAGTAATACAGGAAAGAAACCTGTAATATTGCTTGATGCTCACTCAGATGAAGTTGGCTTTATTGTACAACACATAACTAGCAAAGGACTTTTAAGTATTTTAAATGTAGGTGGTTGGGTTAATTCTAACATTCCTGCACACAGTGTGAAAATTAAAAATACTAAGGGGGAAATAATTACAGGAATAATAACTTCTAAACCACCACATTTCATGAATGATGCAGAAAGAGCAAATGATAAGCTTGATTTAGAATCGATTTTTATAGATGTTGGAGCAACAAACAGAAAGGAAGTTGTTGAAGATTTCTGTATTCAAGTAGGAGATCCAGTTATGCCTGATGTAACTTTCCAATACAATGAAAAAAATGGTACATTACTTGGTAAAGCTTTTGATAACAGATTAGGTTGCGTATGTATAATTGAAACTATGAAAGCACTACTTGGTAATGATTCATTAGCAGTTGATGTAGTTGGTGGATTTGCTTCCCAAGAAGAAGTTGGCATGAGAGGCGCTCAAGTTACTAGCCAAGTTGTAGCTCCTGATTTAGCAATTGTTTTTGAAGGTTCTCCTGCAGATGATTTGTATTATGATGAGTTTCAAGCTCAATGTTCATTGAAAAAAGGAACTCAAATTAGACACATGGATTTAAGTTACATAAGCAATCCTCAATACATATCGTATGCTAAAGAATTAGCAGATAAAAATGGCATTAAGTATCAAAGTGCTGTGAGAAGAAGAGGAAGTACAAATGCTGGTAAAATACATTTAGCACATAAAGCTGTTCCTGTTTTAGTTTTAGGCATTCCTTCTAGATATGTTCATACACACTACAACTTTTGTGCATTAGAAGATGTTAATTCTACAGTAGACTTAGCAGTTGAAGTAATTAAAAATTTCAATAATGATTCATTAAATAAAATATTTAAGAGATAAGAAGGGATAATATGAAAATTTTTATTAGTGCAGATATTGAAGGTGTTGCAGGTTCTACATTAAAAGAAGAATGTCATAAAGAAAGACCTGAATATGCTAAATTTGCAGAACAAATGACACTTGAAGTGTTAGCTGCAGTAGAAGGAGCAGTTGCTGCAGGAGCAGATGAAATAGTTATAAAGGACGGACATGGTTCAGCTACAAACATAGATGTGATGAAAATGCCAAAATGTGTGACTCTCATTAGAGGTAAAAGCGGCCATCCGTACAATATGATGTTTGGAATTGATGATACATATGATGGAGTAATGTTTGTTGGTTATCACTCTAGAGCAGGAGCAAATACAAGTCCACTTTCTCATACTAATACAGGCAATTCAAGCTATATTAAAATCAATGGTGAATATGCAAGTGAATTTATGATAAACAGCTATATTGCAGCCATTCATAAAGTTCCTATACTGTTTATTTCAGGTGATCAAGGAATTTGCCAAGATGCTAAAAAACTTGTTCCAAATATTACTACGGTTGAAACAAAAATTGGAATAGGCGGTTCAACAATAAACTTATCTCCAGAAAAAGTAATAGATTTAATTAGGGAAAATGCAGAAAAATCAATAAAAAAAGATGTTTCAGAAAGTTTTCTACAATTGCCAAATGAATTTGAAGATGAAATAAAATTTAAAGAACCTATTAACGCTTACAAAATGTCATTTTATCCTAAAATGAAAGCAGTTGATAGCCATACTATTAAAATGGAAACAAATGATTTTATGGATATAGTAACAGCACATGCATTTGTTTTATACTAATCCACAAAAACCATGGTATGAATGAACATGCCCCTGTCAAGTAAACAGGGGAAATAATGAAAAATTTTATCTTTATAAGGTCAACCATTTTTAGGTGGTTGGCCTTATTTTGTAGCTTTTTCCGGCTGAGTGATTAAAAAAACTGAAAATACTATTAATACTGTACCTAAGAATTGCAACAATGTAAATTTTTCATCTAAAACAAATATACTTACTATAATTGTAATAATGGGCATAATGTTAATGAAGATACTGCATACTAAAATACTTAGTTTTCTTATGGAGTAATTGTAAAATAAATAACATAATGCGGAACAAACTACTCCAAGGAAAATGAGGTTAAAGAAACCTATTGCATTAAATCCAGTTAAATCAATAGGATTAAAAGGAAGAAATACAATAAAACATAATGCTCCAAAAAGACTTTGATAATATGATATAATAATTGATGAGTATTTGTTTTGTAGTGGAGCAGTCATGTAACTGTACACAACCCAAGATAGTGCAGCAAGGATCATTAATATAGAACCTATAAGTATAGATTTTGAATCAGCTTCAACATTAAATCCAACAGCTAATGCAACACCTAACATTGATATAGCAATACTTATGAATTTCTTTTTAGTGAAAGGCACTTTTAAAACAAAGGAATCAACAATAGCAGCAAAAGCAGGCATTGCACTTAATAATATTGATGCTAATGAAGCAGGAAGATATTGAAGACCAATGTTTTCAAAAGCAAAATATAAAAATACTCCTGTAAAACCAGCTAAAAAAAACTTCTTGTAATCTTGTTTATCAATGACTACATTTTTTTCTTTTAATTTGACAATAATAAATAATATTACAGATGCCATAATAAATCTCACAGCAGCTAAAGAAAATGGTGTAAACCATTGAAAACAAATTTTAGTGCTAATAAATGAAATTCCCCAAAAAACACATACAAAGCTTATGGATACATAAGCGCTAGCTTTATTAGAATTATCCATATCATTTCCTTTCTAATGTAATAATAAAATTTATAAAATCATTGTTTTATATGTGAAAAAATAATATAATAAGACAATAATAGTATAGTATTCTTTTTTGATTAAGTAAAGACTTTTGGAGGGTCTTATAATATGAGATTAAATTTATTTATAACAGCAATAACACCTGGTGTCGCATTAGGTTTAGCTTTATATTTTTTTGATAGACATGATAGAGAACCGATAAAAATGCTTATGAAGGTTTTTTTTATGGGTATTTTTATTGTGATACCAACAATACTTATAGAAAACATTTTATCTTCTTTCAATGTGTTTTACGGTTTGTCAGGTACTTTTTATACTGCATTTATTGTTGCTGGACTTACAGAAGAATTTATGAAAAGAACAGTTGTTTTAAAAACAGTTTATTACAATCCTGTTTTTAATGAAAAGCTAGATGGAATAATATATTGTGCATTTTCAGCTCTGGGTTTTGCAACTATAGAAAATATAATGTATGTTGTATTTAGATTTTCAGATGTTGAATCCATAGGCATATATAGAGCTATTGTTTCAGTGCCAGCTCACATGCTTTTTGCTGTTACAATGGGATATTATTTATCACTAGCAAAATTTGCATCAACTCCAAGACTGAGTAAATATTATTATAAGAGGTCACTTATAATACCAACTATTTTACATGGTATTTTTGACTTTATACTTATGTCTGAAATAAAACTTTTGATGATTCTTTTCATACCTTTTGTAATTTATCTATGGGTAGTAAACTTAAAGAAATTAAATATTTATTATAAAGACTCAAAACAACAAAATGATTTATAGTAAGGTAGGTTTTAATGTTAAATATAAAATATGATTTAAATACAATAAATAAAAAAAGAGAACAAATAAAGACTAAGATTTATGAACAATCTCAAAATATAAAAGCAGTTGATTTTATAAAAATATCAGATAATGATTTGTATATATTATATAATCTTTATGATGAATTATTTTTAGATTCATGGTTTAAGTACAATTTTAAAGGGAAAATTAAATTTAAAATGTCAAGGCAACTTACAAGAGCTGCTGGAAATACTAAAACAAGAAAAAACATTGGCTCACTTAAGCCTGAAGATATAGAATTTGAGATTAAGATATCAGAAAATCATCTTGCAAATTTTGATAAAATAGATAGAAGTAAATCGGTAGGTGGAATAGAGGTAAAAAATAAATTAGATAGTTTATTGCTTGTATTTGAACATGAGTTATGTCATGTAATAGAATTTTTAATTTGCAAAAAATCAGATTGTAATAAACAAAATTTTAAAAATTTAATTTATAATTTATTTGGACAAATAGAAACGACACATAAGCTTGTATCTGTGAGAGAAGCAAACTATAAAGAATATGGATTGCTGCCAGGTGATAAAGTAACTTTTAATGATGATGGTGTAGAATTTAATGGAATTATAACTAAAATTAATAAACATGCAACTGTTATGTCACCAAGCGCACATGGTAAATATGTTGATAAAACAGGGCAACATTATACTAAATACTATATTCCACTTAGTTGTCTCATGAAATGCTAGTGCTAAGAAATATAATTATAAGGAGTTAATAATATGAAATATGATTTAATAATTGTTGGAGCAGGTCCTTCAGGCATATTCACTGCTTTGGAGTTAATTAGGAAAGATAAAAACAGGAAAATTTTATTAATTGAAAAAGGAAGCCCAATTGAAAAAAGAAGATGTCCTAAAGACAAAACTAAATATTGTGTTAATTGCCAGCCATATTGCCATATAACAACTGGCTTTTCAGGTGCTGGAGCTTTCTCAGATGGAAAGTTATCATTAAGCCCTGAAGTAGGCGGAGATTTACCTGAATTAATTGGATATGAATATACTGAAGAACTAATAGATTATACTGATAAAATATATCTTGAATTTGGTGCTGATACAAAAATAGAAGGTATTGAAAGCAAAGAAGAAATAAAAGAAATTAGAAGAAAAGCAATAGAAGCTGGATTGAAACTAGTTGATTGCCCAATTAGACATTTAGGTACTGAAAAGGCACAAGAAATTTATAAAAAAATTGAAGATTATTTAATAGAAAATAATATTGAAATTAGATTTGGAACACAAGCAAAAGATATTATAGTTGAAAATGATGCAATAAAAGGTGTTATATTGACAGATGCACTAAAACATCAAAATGAAGAAACAGTTTATTCAGACAACGTAGTAATATCTGCTGGCAGAAAAGGTGCTGACTGGCTCAAAACTCTGTGTGTACAACACAATATTGCACATAAAGCAGGAACTGTCGATATCGGAGTAAGAGTTGAAGTCAGAAATGAGGTAATGGAAAAGGTAAATAACATTCTATATGAATCAAAATTAATAGGATATCCTGCACCATTTAAAAATAAGGTTAGAACATTTTGCCAAAATCCTGGAGGTTTTGTAAGTCAAGAAAATTATGACAATAATTTAGCAGTAGTTAATGGACATTCATATAAAGATAAAAAATCAAACAATACAAATCTTGCAATACTTTGTTCACATAATTTCAGCTATCCATTTAATGAACCTATTAAATATGGTATAAAAGTAGCAGAACTTTTAAATATGCTTGGTGATGGCAAAATTTTAGTTCAAAGATATGGAGATATAATTGATGGAAAGAGAACATGGCAAAAGGAACTTTCACGTTCAAATGTTACTCCAACATTGACTGATGCAGTTGCAGGTGACATAACATCAGCTATGCCATATAGAACAATGACTAATATTTTGAATTTTATTGAAGCTTTAAATACTGTAGTGCCTGGTTTTGCAGGGACAGAAACTTTGCTTTATGGACCAGAAGTCAAATTTTACAGCAATAAAGTTGAATTGAGTCAAAATTTTGAAACAAGTATAAAAAACTTATATTGCCTAGGAGATGCAAGCGGCTGGACAAGAGGGTTAATGATGGCATCCTTAATGGGTGTAAGGATGGGACAAATTTTAGGAGAATAAGAACCCCACCCATCAACGTAATCAAAGATTACTGATGGGTCCCGGGAACCTTGTTGTATTCACAATAATGAAATGGGCGCTATAAATAGTGCCCATTTTTTTAATTATCAAAAAGTATCTTTCCTAAAATATCTGTGAATTTTGATATTTTATTTATATCAATTCCGCTGTAATTTAAAGAAAAAATAATTTTATTTTCATTGCTTGTCACTATGTTCAAAAGGACGTTATTTTTTTTAGAATCTTCATTTATTTTTATAACACTTTTGTTTGTTGTTGCTTCACAAACTATATGAAGTCCAGAATCAGAATTTATAATATCAATTTTATTATTAAATTTTTCAATAATGCTATTTGTGAGCAATAAGTTTTTCTTTCTGTAAATACGCTTAATTTTACGAAGATGTTTTAACATATAGCCTTCCTTCATAAAATTAGCTAAAACCAATTGATCAACTTTAGAGGTTGATTGAGTGTACCTTGATTTAATGCTGTAGTATTTAACTAAAAGATTTTTGGGAATAATCATGAAGCTTATCCTTAGAGAAGGAAGAAGCATTTTAGAAAATGATCCTAAATAAATTACGCGGTCATTTTTATCCAAACCTTGTAAACATGGAATAGGCATCCCACCGTAACGTATTATGGCATCATAGTCATCTTCAATTATTAAACCATTGTTTTTATATGTCCAATCAAGGAGTTCCATTCTCTTATTAATAGGCATAATTGTTCCAAGTGGATATTGATGTGATGGACTTATATAAACTAATTTAGCATTGCTTTCTATAAGAGATGATATTGGAAATCCATTATCTGTAACAGGTATGTGTTTAATTTTGAATAAATAATCTTCAAATATAAATTCAGCTTTGCTGTATCCAGGCGATTCAACACCTACAGTGTTGTAATGATCTTTAATAATTCCTATTAATATACCTAATAGATATTGAACACCAGCACCAACTATAACTTGGTCAGAAGTAGTGTGCCCCCCCCGCATCGTGTTAACAAAATCCGCAATTTCTTCTCTTAATTCTCTTTCACCTTGAATTGAACCATTGTTGTAAATATTAGTATCTGTGTCTGATATGACTTTGTTATATAATCTTTTCCAAGTTAATATATCAAAACTGTCATTGTCAACACCATCATTTATATATTGAAATTCTGGAGCTTGATTATAATTGCTTTTATAATGATTAGGATTTTCTTCAAATGTGTAATCACTTAAATTGCATACAAAGTAACCTCTTTTAGGGAGATTATCAATATAACCTTCTGCAACAAGCTGACTGTATGCATTTTCAATTGTAGTTTTGCTTAATTTAAGAGTCGTCGAAGCTTCTCTAATTGATGGAAGTTTTGAATCAGGTTTTAATAATCCAGTAGTTATTTCTGATTTTATATATTCATAAAGTTGTATATATAAAGCTGTATTACTTTTCTTATCAAAGACAGGTGAAAAAATCATTTGAAAATCCTCCTTTAACAATTTAGAATTTTTCAGAACAACTGCTAACAATTGTAATATGATAAACTATTATACTATAAATAAATTAAATTGTAAAAATATTATAAAGGGTATGTAAAATTTTTGATAGAGATATCTTTTTAATATACAAGAAATTTTCAATGTGATATAATTGATTTGAATTTTAAAGCATAGAAAATATAGATTATGGAGAAAAAATGGAATTAAAAATAATATATGAAGACAAACATATACTTTGTCTTGAGAAACCCCAAGGAATACCATCACAAAGTGATAAAACTAATGATGAAGATTTAATGTCAATAGGACTTAAGTATCTAGGAGCAAAAATTGAAAAACCGTATCTAGGACTTATACAAAGACTTGACAGACCGGTTGGTGGGGTTATTGTTTATGCAAAAAATGATTTTGCAAACAAAGAGCTTTCAAAACAAGTGCAATTAAGGCAAACACAAAAGGAATACCTTGCAGTAGTATGTGGTAAACCAGAAAATGAATCAGGAATGCTTGAAGATTATATAAAAAAACTTAAAACAATTAACATGTCAAAAATTACAACTCAAGATGATAAACTTGGTAAATTAGCTAAATTAGAATATTCGGTTATAGAAACAGTTGAAACTGAGGAATATGGTCCTCTTACACTTCTTAAAATAAATCTTTTAACAGGAAGACACCATCAAATAAGAATTCAACTATCAAATGCACGCATGCCTATTTGGGGTGATAACAAATACAATAAAGTATTTGTAAAGAAAAAAGATTGGACTCAAATTGCATTATGGTCGTATAAATTTGGCTTCAGACATCCAAAAACAAAAGAATATACAGAGTTTAAAGCTTTACCTGAGAATTTATATCCATTTAAATTATTTAAAGCAGATATAATATAATAAAAACACTAAAAAAAAGACTGACGTCTTTGTTTTCAGTGTTTTTATTGAATCGTTGTGATGCAAGACTTACATCTTGCTTTATGATATAATGTGAAAGGAAATAATATGTATAAAATTAATGAAGAAAATAAATTTAAATATTTAACATTTTCATCTTTAGAAAAATATACAGATTTGCTTCATTGCTTTACAACAAGATTAGGAGGAGTGAGCGAAGGATGCTTTGCATCAATGAATCTTGGAATGAGAACAGATGACAATGTGGAACATATTTATAAAAATTATGAAATATTGTCAAAGTCACTATCATTTAATTTATATGATATGGTAAAAGCATATCAAACTCATACTTCAAACATTAAATATGCAACAGAAGAAGATAAAGGGAAAATATATGATGAAACTCCAGGCTACGTAGATATAGATGGATTGATAACAGATAAGAAAAATATTGCATTATCAACTTATCATGCAGATTGCACTCCAATATTTTTCTATGATCCTGTAAAAAAAATAATTGGTATGGCTCATGCTGGATGGAGAGGAACAATTAAAAATATAACAGGTAATATGGTGCAAAAATTTGTTGCGGAATTTAATTCAAATCCACAAGATATACTTGCAGTTATAGGACCTTCACTAGGACAGTGCTGTTTTGAAGTAGATAAGGATGTAGCAGAAATTATACTATCCACAAATGAAAATTATGAAAAGTTTATGAAGATAAAAGGTATGAAATATCACTTTGATTTATGGGCAATAAATAAATATATACTTCTAAATGAAGGATTAAGAGAAGAAAACATAGAAATATCAGGATTGTGTACTAAATGCAATAATGATTTATTTTTTTCACATAGAGGGCAAAAAGGTAAAAGAGGACTAATGTCAGGAATAATAATGATGAAATAATATCTTACAAAGAAAGGACAAATACAATGATTAAATTTGAAGACATAAAAAACAGTAAAGAAATAAGAACATATATAGAAAGAGCAGATGAAGGACTTGCAGCATTAGGATATACTGAACACTCATTTGCACACGTTGGAAAGATTGCACACCAAGCACAAGAACTTCTTACAAAGCTGGGATATGATGAAAGAACAGCAGAGTTAGCAAGCATAGCAGGATATATGCACGATATTGGCAATGTAGTAAACAGAGTAGACCACGCACAAAGCGGGGCAATAATGGCATTTCGTATATTAGATAAAATGGGAATGGATGTTTCAGAAATTTCAACTGTTATATCAGCCATAGGAAATCACGACGAATCAACAGCTGTCCCAGTAAATGAAGTTGCAGCAGCAATTATATTAGCAGATAAATCAGATGTTCGCCGTTCAAGAGTAAGGAATAGAGATTTTGCATCTTTTGATATACATGACAGAGTAAATTATTCAGTAGAATCATCAGATTTATTATTAGATGAAAATAATAAAGATATAATATTACGACTTAAAATAGACACTAAGTTATTTGCAGTAATGGATTATTTTGAAATATTCCTGGGTCGGATGCTCCTATGCAGAAGAGCAGCAGCTTTCTTAAAGTTAAGGTTTAAATTAGTAATTAATGATGTTGAGTTGCTATAAGAAAAACTTTTTAAATTTTTGGTTTTTCATAATTAAAAAACTATAGTGTAGATTTTTTGTTTACTACGCTATAGTTTTTTTAGTTAACAAGGTATAAATTACACTGCGTCAATTAAGACCTGCTTATTTTCCATATAACACCAGTATTAGGAATGAAAAGATTTGGATTAGTAGGACTGGCAATACCAATATCCAAAACATACATTGCTCCATCAGGACCAAAAACGACATCAAATGGTCTTTCAAACCCTCCACCACCTGTAAAAGATGCTCCAACTCCAGATTTATTGATAGCAAAAGTAATGACTCTTCCGTCACTCATATCGATTCTTACAACTCTTCGGCCTACTCCAGGAAGTGGATAGCCTGCTGTAGTAATTGGAAAAATACTGCCAGACTCTGCTAAATAAGCATCTCCATATGGTCCGAAATTTTCATTGTAATTAAAATCAAAACCTCTTACTCCACTGTGAGGTTCTATTTCAGTAAGAGGCCTTGGTGGAAGCATAGGATGTTCTGCTAACAAAAATTGTGGTTGCGGTCCAACACTTGGCTTGAATCGTGGCAATGTAACTGGAAGTCCTGCACAATAGTCAGGGAATCCATACCATGTTCCTTCCTCAATCAACATAAATTCATCAGGGCAATCTTTAATTGGTCTGCTTCCCTTATCGTCATAGCCATTATTTGATGCAAACAATCTATTAAATCTGTCAAATCCTACTCTGTAAGCTTGTGTTACACCCCATGCATAGACTTCAAGATTTGTTCCATCCAAATTTGCTCTAAGAATGCTGCTAGTTGGCCTTGGGCTTCCATGTATTACTATATTTGGTCTATTTGGTATCCCATAGGAACGAAAAGCTCCAGTAAATGCATAATCATTTGGATAATATGATAAAAAGTTATAAGTTGGAAAATTTTGCCCATTTAACTTAATAGCCTCAGCAGGAAAATCATGAAAATATGGATATTGATAGACCCAATTATTATCCAAACCAACAACACCAGAATTAGTAGCAGAACCTTGACCAAAGTACATTTTTCCATCAGGACTAAATACTACTTTGCTGTTACCATAATCTCCATTGCTAGGAAGCCCAGTTATTATATCCTGTCTAGTTCCATCAGATTTTATTACAGATATTACTCCCTTGTGAGAAACATATATATCACCATTAAGTACATTTACACCTAAAAGCGGAACTCTGAAACCTTCAGCTACAACTTCATAAACATCATTAGTAAGGCGCATAACTCTTGCATTCCCATCTATTTCTCCAGACTCCCCTACAATGATATCCCCGTTTTCATCAAAAACCATACATACAGGTGAATTTAAACCTTGAGCAAAAACTTCTACTTTATACCCAGGCAATACATATATATCTGAAGGGTCAAGATATCTTTGAAATACATTAGGTTCATTAATACTCATTTAATAACCTCCATTTCTTTTATATAAATAATATATTCTCTAATCATAACGTTAGTTACTAAATGTTTGTTATAGATGAAAAGTATATAATTTTTAAAAAGATTGGAGAAAATCTTAATTCTCCAGGGAGCTTAATTTAAGTTCTTTTTCTTTACCCTTTTCTTATCTACAAAGAAATAAAAATATATTGATTATGAACATAGATGAATTACATTCATGATGTGAATAAATATGTGTCATTTTTGTAAAGTAATAATAATCTTTCAAATTGCAATGCTTATATGAGTTTTATGAGCTAATTTTTGAAATTATTATCAATTTCGTTGGCTTTCGATGCTCTTTCATCAAAGGTTAAATTAATATTTATTCATTTTGTTTTCGTTTTTAATTTAAAATAGCCACTATATATTATATAGCAGTTAATAGGTAAATGTTTGTTATTATAGAAATAATAAGTGCGTCAAAATATATATCATACATATAACAGGTGTTTTACGAATTTAAATATTTGGAATTTACTTTATTACTGGTAAATTTTGTTTCACTAACAATTGAATAGTTGTTATACCAATGATATAATATAAAGAAAATAATAAGTAAAGAAATTATATAAATATAATATTATAGGGGGTTTATATGAACATTGAAAACGAAGTGATTGTTATTGAAAATCCTGAAGAATTGAATTCTTTAGTAAACAAAAAGAGAGGGCTTCCATCGGATTATATCCCAGATGATTTAGTGATAGTAGAAGTTCCTATGGATATTGAAAGACTTGAATCTCGCATGCTGAGAAAGGTTGCATCTGATGCGTTGACAGAATTATTTAAAGAAGCAGAAAAATCAGGGAATAATTTATATGCTGCTTCTGGTTATCGTTCATATATTACTCAAGTTAATTTATTTAAAAGTTATGCAGAAAAGCATGGAGAAGCTGAAGCTAACAGATTCAGTGCAAAAGCTGGTCATAGTGAGCATCAAACTGGGCTAACAATGGATGTAACCTCTGAAAATGTCGATTTTGATTTGGTAGAAGAATTTGGAGAAACTCCTGAAGGAAGATGGCTTGGTGAAAATTCTCATAAATTTGGATTTATAATTAGATATCCAAAAGGAACTGAGGAAATTACAGGATATCTATATGAACCATGGCATTTGAGATTTTTAGGAATTGAGCTTGCTACTAAAGTGTATGAAAGCAATCTTACATATGATGAATATTGGGAAAAATATTTTCATTTAATTAAGTTTTAAGTTTTTTTAAGATTGTAAGGATTATTAAATTTTTATAAAATAAATTTTAATAACGGAGCATATATGAATTCAAAAACCATTATTTTATTAGCTATGTGCTTAATTTTTAATATAAACACAGTTGGGATAACAAATTATACGGATTTTACTGATTCTACAGAAAATTTAAAAGAAGCTGAAGGACAAGAAATCATAGTAGCTGTAATAGATAGTAAAATAAATACTGAGCATGAGTATTTAAAAGATAGTTGCATTGAAGGAAAAAGCTTTTTATTAAACGAAAGCAATGAAACTGGACATGGTACGTCTGTAGCAGGTGCAGTTTTAAAATATTCAAGCATAACAGCTAAACAACTGTGGAATTCTAAAGGCAACATTAAAATATTACCAATTGAAATAAATGTTTTAGATATTCAAAGTGATTACGGTTATCTCATGGGCGAAGCCATTCAATATGCTGTAGATCAAGGAGCAAGTGTAATTAACATGAGTTTTTCATCTTCAAGTCCAAACATCTATGTTTATGAAAAAATCAGATATGGAATTGAAAAAGGAGTTGTATTTGTTTCTGCAGCAGGAAATAGTGGTTTAAATTTATATTCCTTTCCAGCAGCTTATGATGGTGTGATTTCAATTGGTTCATACAATGATACGGATGACATATTCAATAGAAGCAGTTTTTCAAACAACAATGATGATGTTGATTTACTAATTGAAGGTGAAAAGTTATTACTTCCAGATGATAGCGTAAGTATGGGTTATTCAGAAAAAACAGGAACATCTTATTCAGCAGGAGCTTTCAGTGGAACAATTGGTGAATTAATAAGCAATTATCCAAAATTAAGTACAAAACACATTGTTTATGCATTATATGATGCCGCAAATTCTTTGGTAGAAGAAGGTTGTGGCTATGGTGTCGTAAATATACAAAAAGCAAAAGAATATTTGGACAAGATAAATAATAAAGAACTTTCACCACTTAGTTACAACAGTACGCAAAACTTTATTCAAAATGATGCTAAATTAGTGGATATACCTCAAATGTCAGCAGGAAGAAGCCATCTTGCTTCTATTGAAGAAAATAAAGTTAAAATAACCGGGAATGGAAGTTCAAATAGAGCAGGAGTTGCAAATTGGGAAAATATCACTAAAATATATGCAGGAAATGACAATACAGCTGCTATCAATTTAAATAATTTGCCAATGGCAGCTGGTTACAATGTATTTAATAAAAATATATTCAGAGGATGGACTGATATAAAAAGTTTAACTTTATCTCCTAACTTTACTGCTGGATTGACAATTGGTGGAAAAGTATATGTTACAGATTATTTAAAAGACATGGGAATAAATAACTGGAACAACGTAAGTCAAATATCTTCAGGTGCCCATCATTTAGTTGGAGTTTTACAAAATGGAAGTGTTGTAACTGCAGGATATAATATATATGAACAAATGGACACATCAACATGGAAGGATATAGTGTATGCGGCATCTAATACCTCAAACGTCGTCGGAATTAACAAATACAGGAGTGTTATAGCAGCAGGTGACAATCTTTACGGACAATGCGATTTAAATGACTGGAGAAGCATTGTATCAGTAGATGTCGGTGATGGTTTTATAGTAGGTCTTAAATCAAATGGAACAGTTGTTGCCAAGGGACGAAATATTTATGATGTTTGTAAGGTTGAAGATCTTAAAAATATAATATACATAGATGCAGCAGAAACATATTTTATAGCAATAGACAACCAAAACAATATTTTTGTAAAAGGTAAGGCTTTTGTTGATAATCTTACTAAATAATTTAAATAAACTAACGAAGTAGTTATAAAACATGTTATAATACTTTATTATAATAATTTTTATATGAATTGAAAGGTAATGGAATTGATGATATTAACTTTAAATAAAATAAGTAAAAGCTACGGAGAAAAAATACTTTTAAACAATGTTGATTTATTTATAAATAGGGATGATAAAATTGGTGTTGTTGGTGTAAATGGTACTGGAAAATCAACACTTTTAAAAATTGTTTCACAACTGGAAGAATCAGATAGCGGAGAAATTATAAAGCGCCCTGGAGATAGAATTTGTTATTTACCTCAAAATCCTGCTTTTCAAAATGATACGACTGTATTAGAGCAAGTATTCTTAAATTCAAGTACTGAAACAAAGCAATTAATGGAATATGAAGCTAAATCTATATTAAATAAATTAGGTATAACTGAATTTGATAAGGATGTAAATTTATTGTCTGTAGGTCAAAGAAAAAGGGTTGCAATAGCGAGCGCATTAGTTAATCCATGTGAATTGTTAGTTCTAGATGAGCCCACCAACCATTTAGATAATGATATGATTCTTTGGTTGGAGAAATATTTAATAAAATATACAGGTTCGATATTGATGGTAACTCATGATAGATATTTTTTAAACAGAGTGACTAATAGGATAATTGAGCTTGATAAAGGAAATTTGTATTCATATGAAGGCAATTATTCTAAATTTTTAGAGCTTAAATCAATGAGAGAAGAAAGTGAAATAAGCACTGAAAGAAAAAAGCAAAGTTTGTTTCGAAAGGAGCTATCTTGGATACAAAGAGGAGCTAGGGCTAGAGGAACAAAAGCAAAAGGAAGAATTGAACAATTTGAAAAATTAAGTGATGAGTTAGGTATTGAAACTAGTGATAAACTAGAGTTAAGTTCAGTTTCTACTCGACTTGGTAGAAAAACTATAGAAATTAAGAATATTTTTAAAAGTTTTGGCGATAAAAAGATTGTAGAAAATTTTGAATACACAGTTAAAAGAAATGCTAGAATTGGTATAGTAGGTATGAATGGAGCAGGAAAGTCTACATTGTTAAATATGATTGCTAAGAGAATTGAGCCAGATAGTGGTGTTGTTGAAATTGGTGATACTGTTAAAATAGGCTATTTTTCTCAAGAATCAGAAATTATGGATGACACTATAAAGGTTATTGATTATATAAAAAATATTGCTGAAATAGTTGAAACAGTTGATGGTAATATTACAGCTTCTCAAATGCTTGAAAAATTTTTATTTCCTGCTGATTTACAATACAACACTATTCAAAGATTATCTGGCGGTGAAAGGCGAAGGTTGTTTTTACTTAGTATAATAATGCGAGCACCAAATATTTTGCTTTTAGATGAGCCTACTAATGATTTGGATATTCAAACACTTACAATATTAGAAGATTATTTAGAAACATTTAATGGAGCAGTTATAACTGTATCCCACGATAGATACTTTTTAGATAAAGTTGTTGATATGATATTTGAACTTCAAGGTGATGGAACGGTTAAACAATACAATGGCGGATATTCAGATTACCTAGAATCGAGAGCATTTGATGATAAACAATCTATTCAAGAAAAAACAAAAGCACCTAAAGAAAATAATAAGTCAGATAATATTTTTAAACCTAAAAAGTTGAAATTTACTTTTAAAGAACAACAGGAATACTCAACAATCGATGAAAATATTGCAGAACTTGAATCAAAGATAGAAATATTGGAAAAGGAATTAGAAAAGAATTCTACTGACTATGTAAAGCTTCAAGAGTTAATGGATGAAAAAAACATAACTGAAAAGAAATTAGAAGAAAAAATGGATAGGTGGGTTTATTTAAATGATTTAGCAGATCAAATAGCTAACCAATAATAAAAGGCTTGTAAGAGTTGGTAATAACCATAATTACAAGCCTTTTTTTATTTAATTCAAATTATCTTTTCAATAATATATCTTATTATAAACTCTTTATTTTATTTTAATTGATTATTCATTAAAATAATAAAAAAAATCTTTCATATCTCGTCTATATTGTTAATATAATTAAATATATAAAGGCGTGAGGAGGGTGTAAATTGGCTTATAAGAAAGTTTTATCTATTACAATAATTATTTGTATGGTGGTAAGCATAACAGGATGCGGAACTTTAGATATTATGAAAGGTCTAAAGTCAGATACAAATATTGATGCATCAGATGTATCTGATTTATCAGATTTCGCTATTGTGGATGATAGTGTTGAACAAGGAACATTAGAAGAATCTGTAGAAACCATAACTGTAAATGCTGATGACACAAAATCAAAAGAAATTATAGCGTACTATGAAGATGACAATGGATTTTTAGTTCCTGTAAATACAGAAATACCATGGGAAGAAGGTATTGCAAAAGCAACTATCAGAAGTTTAGTTAAAGGAAATGAAATTGAGCAAAGAATTGCACAGTCAGGTCTTCATGGAGTAATCCCTGAAGGTACTGAAATCAAGGGTATGGCAATCAAAGATGGTGTATGTAGAGTAGATTTTAGCCAAAATATTCTAAATACAGAATCAATTGAGCAAGAAGAAAATATGATTTCAGCACTTACATACACATTGACAGAATTTCCTACTATAGATAAAGTTGAAGTGTTAGTTGAAGGTCAAGCATTAGCTTCTTTATCAAAGGGTTATGCAATCAATACTGCTTTTGAAAGGAAAAATATTAATTTAATGGGTACTGAAAATGGAGTAAACTATACAGTTTATTACAAAGCACCTGATACAGAAGTTGCAGGTTATTATGTTCCTCTTACTTTTTCAGCAGATAAAGTTGATAATCCTGTAGTAACAGTTGTTGAAAAATTATTTAATGGTCCTCCATCAGATTTAACTGTTAGTAATCAAATACCTTATGGCGTAAACTTGCAAGGTGTTAATGTTTTAGGTGATACTGCTGTTGTTAATCTTGGGATGGGTGCTGTTAACTTGTCTGAAGAAGAATATGAAGATATGAGTAAAATAGTTGTTCTTTGTCTAGATCAATTTGATGAAATTGCAGATGTAGACTTTCAAATAGAAGGGTTATCATTTGAAGAAGCAGGACTTAATTTTGAAGATGATAACGTAACTCCAGTATTTAATCAATATTAAAAAACAATTATAAATTCTAATACATCATTCGACTGATATAAGCCGGATGATGTATTTTTTTATTGTTAAATAAAGGAGTTTCATTTATCAATATTAAAATATTTACAAAACTATATTATATTCTTTTATTTTATTATATAAAGTTTGTCTTTTTATATCTAAAATATCAGCGGCTTTTGTTTTATTACCATTAACTTTATTTAATGTATATATAATAATAAGTTTTTCATATTCTTTTAACGTTATTTCTGTTTTTGCTATGTCTTGAAAAAAGTTATTATCATTAAATATTTCAATAGGCAAGTGATTTTTTGATAATACTTCTTCATCTTTATACGCAATTACTACAGATCTTTCTATTACGTTTTTTAACTCTCTGACATTTCCTTTCCATTGATAATTCAATAATATGTGCATTGTTTCAATATCTATGAGACTAAGTTTTTTTTCATATTCCTTAGAGAATTCTTTAAGAAAAACCATTGCCATAGCACCAATGTCTTCTTTTCTTTCTCTTAACGGTGGTATGTTGATTTTTACTACATTAACTCTATAATAAAGGTCTTCTCTGAAATTTCCGTTTTTTAATTCATTTGCTAAGTCCTTATTTGTAGCTGCAATTATTCTTACATCAACGTTAATACTACTTGAGGAACCTAATCTTTCTAATTGCCTTTCTTGTAGCACTCTTAAAAATTTAACCTGCATATCTAAAGATAACTCAGCCATTTCATCTAAAAAAACAGTTCCACCTTCTGCTTGTTCAAATTTACCAATTTTTTTATAACTTGCACCTGTAAAAGATCCTTTTTCATGACCAAATAGTTCACTTTCAATTAGATTTTCAGGTATAGCTGCACAATTTATGACTACAAATCTCTTGTCTTTTCTATTACTTTTATTGTGAATCATTTTCGCAATTACTTCTTTTCCTACACCGCTTTCTCCTAACAATAATACAGTTGCATTGCTTTTTGCTACCCTGTCTATCATTGAAACAATTACTTTCATTTTTTCACTTTCATAAACGATACCATCTTGGTAATTATTTTCTTTTGATGTATATATTGAACTATTATTCTCTTCAATTAATTGTTTCTTTTCTATTGCTTTTACAATTGATGACTGCAATTCTTCCATTGTAAAATTGCCATCAAAACAATCAAAAGCGCCAGACCTAATTACACTAACTGCATCTTTTACAACTAGATGATCAGATATAAAAATAATCGCGAGAGAGGGGTCTATAGTTAAAGCATCTTTTATTAAAGTAGTATTATTACTTTTTTCTGTGTCAAAATCTGACAGAAGAACATGGGTAATATTTCCTTTT
>Ga0209639_1001370_pt1 | contig 24796 bp, 17 predicted proteins | sample EPASupsiteHSE605_FD_187268 | JGI IMG/M metagenome (GOLD analysis project Ga0209639, IMG submission 187268) | Bioremediated contaminated groundwater from EPA Superfund site, New Mexico - Sample HSE6-05 (SPAdes) (version 2) | ecosystem: Environmental > Aquatic > Deep subsurface > Groundwater >...
AATGGTCCAATGGATAAATATTTTACCCTTCACTTATTTCACTTACTCTGGTAGCGACATTTGACAGTGTTGATAAACTAGTTTACATTGTAATTCGTTACTAATGGAGGATTTGATAAAATTTGAAATATTTTAACAAAAAATTTCCCTTGTGGGGAAAAGTTAATTGGCATTTATAAATGTCAGAAAGGGAATCATTAGTTGTATTTATACACAAAAATTCCGGGTTTGTACTTCAAAATGAGGAAATAGTTTTGAATAGATACCATAGAGAGTTTGGAGGGGAAAGAGAAGTTGATTTTGTGACCAAAATTGGTGATGAGCAGGTGTAAATGTTTTTTAATTTTTTAAGGACTGGGGAGTTTCCTGCTCAGTTGGAAGATCAAAACTTTGTGTTTCAACTTCTTATTGAATGGGAATGTGACTTTTCGGTTTTTGATCAATATAGAGTGCGAATTCATCCTCTTACAAATAATGGATTAATAGTGCACCAAAACCAAGAATATCCTATAAACATTGGATGGTTTTTCTTTCAGAGTTCAGTGTTTCAAGAGTTTTATTTGAATAATATGGATGAAGTTTTTTGTTTCGATTATCATTGTTCATCAAAATCCATCAAGGCTTTCTTGAGTTTTGTTCATGGTAGAATAACCCAACCAATGTTGGAAGATGTTGATGAAGTATTAGGACTCTGTAGTTTCCTGGGTTGCTCTTCACTTGAAGCTTTGATAAAAGAGTGTTCCCCTAAATCCATTTTGGTGACCCTTCTTCGAGAGCAACACCAGGATTCTTGTGATTTTGCTATGTTTGAAAAGCGAATTATCGAAGAACTTGAGATTTTTATACAACTAAACAGTTTTGGCGAAGTCTGTCTTCCTTTATTGTGTCGAGTTTTTCAGAAGTCAGATATTGTTTTTCCAATTTCTATTATTCAATCATTTTTCGAAAATTGTGTTGCTTTTCATGGGTCAAACGCATCTACATTATTATCCAAAATTAAATTCCAGCCAGCAAAAAGCATTGGAGAATTAAACCAATTCTTAAAGGTGTTTTCTGGGGAGAATTCAGATGACTTCTTCTCCCTTAACAGCAATCACTTAAATGAATTCATAAATGAACATGAAAATGGTAAACTTTGTATAAATCAGTTGAAATCCAATATAGATGATTTGGTGAAAAAACAGGAAGATGATCAGAGAAAATATGAGGATATTGCTATCAAGACTAAAACAAAAGAAGAAGAGAACCAAAAGAGGATCGAAGAGCTGATGACACAAATTGAACATTTAAATAATGAAATCAGGAGATATCAACATGAGAACCAAAGAAAACAGGAAGAAGAAGAAGAAAAAAGAAGAAAAGAAGAGGAGAGGAAGAAACAGGAGGAATTCGAGAAATATGGAAAATGGAAGTCTACCAAAGCTCCTGATTTTGAAGGAGATATTTTTGAAGCGGCAGCCAAAGGAAAACTCACTAGCATTATATATCTTTTAGCAAATGGAATTAAAGTTAATGAAAAGTATCAGCAAAGTTATCATGAAGGATGGGCTGGTCAAATCAATGCAACACCACTACATTTTGCATCAAAATATGGTCGGTTACAGGTAGTTGAGTATCTACTTAAGCAGGGAGCTGACATATATGCAAAGACTGTCGATAAACCATTATTACTTATAATGAGACTCCTCAGCATTTAGCTGCCTTTAATGGCCACCTTTCTGTAGTTGAATACCTTTTCAATCATGGGGCTGATATAAAAGCTATAAATAAACAAGTTGAATGCTGACACCCAAATGGACTCTTCTTCATTGTTCAGTTGTTCATGGTAACATCAATCTTGTTGAGTATCTTATTAAGAAAGGCCTTGATGTCAATGCAAAGAGTGATTTGATTTTGAATCATGTATTAACCAAACTTCACTTCATTTTGCTGCCTATTGTGGCCATCAAGCAGTTGTTGAATGCTTAGTTAATCATGGAGCACAAATTAATGTAAGAGATAATAATACAATGAATGATAATTCGATGAAACTCCACTTAGCTTAGCAAGATCTGAGAGCAAATTTGATGTCATAGGATATCTCACCTCTAAAGGGGCTGTCTAATTAAAAGATATTCATAATAAACACAACAAAACTAGTTCCCAATTTATAATATGAAAAAGAAGAGCAGGATGTAAAAGTATGATTTTTTTGATACATGATGTGTTTGTGATGAAATATCCAAACAACGATCAATATTGGGTGCATTGATGACGAAATTTGTTCCAATCACATTAAACTGACATGAATAAAGTGACGATGATTTGATGATAGTCTGATCACAATCAAAAAGAGAATCGAAGAATCTTGGAAATGATGCACTATTTGCAACACAGTAAATCCCTCCAGTGTTATTATAAAACACAAAATGGCTAAAATCAATATTATATCTTAAATAAGTAAAAATCAAACCATATTGCTTAACAGGACAATTTATCACGTTACCATATGTGAGGTTACATACTGTTGGATTGCTATCCATATATAAAGTAGCTCCTTCAGGAGAATCGCAACTATCAATGTTGATATACCGAAAATCCTCCTTTTTAACACTGGAGACTAAAAAACCAGTGACATGTCTATTAACATAGCAATGAGATACGTTAATATTCTTCAGTGTGACTTGTGCATTAAACATGTCTATTGAACAGTAAGCACCGGATTGTTCTATAAATGAGCATCTATAAATTGAGGATTGCTCACATATATGGTGTTCACAATCGATATAGTATGATTGTCCCCTAAAACTACCAATACATTCACTAAAACAGATGTGTTGAAAGGCGCTTTTTGATGCGGTGGAGTAAATTGCCCCACCAATATTTGCTCTACATCCAATAAACTCGCATTTATAGCAAGTTAAATTAGCACATGCATTTGAAACCAAGATTGCTCCTCCATTTCCTGTTGTAGTGTTAGCCCTAAAAACTGAGTCCACAAAAATTGCACATATTTCATGAGAAAAAACTTGATCATAGCTTGATATCACAAATGTAGAGCTTAAAAACCCGGTGAAAATGCTTTTTGATGTCATAGAATTTATTTTCAATCCTCCATAAAAAAAACTAAAAGCTGAATTCCTAATATTAGTCCCATCAAGAACAAACCAAATAGGAGAATATGAGTTAACACCTCCAAAAGGACTTGATAAATAATTCTTAAGGGACAAACTATGTAAAAAGAAATTCATTCTCCGAGATTTACTAAGGTTGGCTGGCGAGATAGGAAGCAACAGCCTCGATTACGGCCATCCAAGGAATAGAAGAGTCTTGCTTGTTAAGCCACTCAAGGGATTTGTGCTCAATCAATACCCATGCATCTTTGAGATCCTTATACTTGAACTCTAAGAATCCAAGAACAACAATTGTACTATATATGGTTTCGATAACCTCAGGCGAAACTGAAACAGGAGGAATTAGGGTTTTTGGAACAGGGGTGCTCAGAATTGAGTTTTTATCAGACTGAGTCCAAAAACCTTCGAATTGTTGTAAATCAATGATTTCTGTCATTTGATTACCGCCTTTGGGTTTGGAAACAGGTTTAGACATCTTCTTATATTTTGGTACTGCACTTCCCCATTCTTCAGATTGCGGACTGCTAAACATATCATATGCATCGACATTTTGCCTTCGAGTAAATGTGCTCTGACCTCTTGTTTGTCTCTCAGTAAGATGCACATTTACACTTTTTATTTGGGAATCATTCCTCTGCGGTGGTTGTATATTATTTGTACGTGATACATTTTGTCGAAGAGCCTTTCTGCGTGAAGAAGATTCTGTTTCTTCTCTTGATTCTTTTGAACTGACTTGCGTTTCAACACCATCAGAAAAAGATTGCATTGCTGTGAATTGTGATACCACACCATATTGACAGGATACCTTTATTGCGTTTTGGCGCAGGATTTCGATTTCATTCTTGTTGGCTAGTGTTAGTTTCTCCTCCATATCTCGAATATTAAAGAATGCAAAGAGCTTATCAAACCTTATTTTGGGAGGAACAACAATAGGAGCTATGGACATCTCATATTCTTTGTCTCCAGTCTTTCCAGTAACCATTATTGCTGAAGCTGAAGCGGTTTTTGGAATACGGGAATAAATATGGTTGAATGAACCAGAGAACAAAGATGGGATTGGAAAAGGTGATAGTTCAACAGAGTCAGTTCCTTCAATATGTATTTGAGTTTCAACAATGGCGGGCCTAAGAGATGCAGAAAGCTGAGACATAACAGAAACCATAATTTGAGAAGATTCTTCAACAAATATTGATGAACCATTTGAAGATTTCGCCAATTCTTCAATGAATGAACGAGAAATGCTCTTTCCTATTCCAAGAGAAAACAACCTATGTGTGGAACGGTGGGCAGTAGCAAGAGCCAATATCTCAGCTTCATTCTCAACTTGACCATCTGTAAGTATAAAAACTTGCCTTACATAGCCATCTTTTGGTTTTATCTGAAAGATAGAAGAGATGGGCGAAAGCAAATCAGTGCCTCCTAAATCTGCTTTCATGATTTCGGCTTGATTTAATGCAGCATCATAATTAACTTTGTTATATGGAACAGATTCAGGGAAAAGAGATTCAAACCTTGATCCAAACCTAACTATATTGAAGTATGACCCAGCTGGCAAAGATCTAATAAAAAGCTTAAGAGTGTCAAGAGCAACACTAATTGGCTTCCCACTCATTGAACCTGAGCAATCGATAACAAGAAACACTTCGGATTTGATACTTTGGTTTGTAGGTAAATCAGGGGAAAGAGAAAACCCAATAAATGTTTCATTCTCAATTTCAGTCTGAAGAACAACATCAGAAATAAGACTGTTGTACTCAAAAGAAATTTCAGGCTGATTGTTTGGGGATTTTGTTGCGAATTTAATTGATCCTGATTTCGAATCAGTTGGAATATTTCCAAAACCTTCACCAAACGTTGATGTGACATTCTTGATATCAATCAAAGAAGTATAATTAATATCTAATTCTATATTAGCCTCTTCCAGCTCCTTTTTACAAGGCAAGCGAAAACTGCAAACACTAGGACCAGACATAAATCCAACAAATGATACATCAAAGGTAATTTCAAGCTCACATTTGGCAGGAATATTGCCAAGCACAAAGGCAATAGAATCTTTCTGGTCTTCTCGTGCAATTGCTGCAAAAGATCCGTTTTGAACTTGTTCATCATATGAAGCAATTGCTTCTCCAATTTCCTTCAAAACAAAGGTTATAACCTTCCCAGCAGCCAGTGCTTTAACATTGTATACAACATAGTCATTTCCGCCTTTGATAAAAAGGGTGCAGTTCGTTTCCTGGTCTCTTGGGTTGGAAAACTTCTGAGTATATGTCAATGTAGCATATGAATGCAAAAATTCACCAGTAACTTTAGTCGAAAGAAGAACGAGGCTTTTCCCGGACTGGTCGTCAAACACTTCTCCAAATACCATTAAAAAAATGAAAATTTTGTCTAACCTTCTGACGAGATCTCCTGTACGTTTATTTAAGGAAAATTGGAGACGAAAATGTCGAAAGTTGATAAATCCCGGCTGACGAATATCCGTATGCACTCGTCGCTTGCGTTGTCAACCAGTAGAAAGAGCACTACACGACAATCTGCGCAGAAGCCTGAAGGAAATCAAAATCCCAAGCCCGAATACAAACCGCTCAAACTTATTGGGCAGGGGGCTTTTGGTGTAGTTTATTGTGCTCGATCGAGTGATTCAAAATTAGTAGCGATAAAAAAGGTGCTTGTCGATCCCAGATACAAGAATAGGGAGCTTGAAACTCTTCAGGAGATTAACCACCCTAACTGCATATCCATTTTAGGGCATTTTAAATCACAGGGAAAGAAACCCAATGAAATCTACTTGAATATTGTGATGGAATATGTTCAGATGTCGCTCCACCAGTTCAATATGCAGTATCGCAGGGAAAGAAGGTACACACCAATTTTATATGTCAAAATATTTTCGTTCCAAATGTTTTCTGCACTGAACTATTTACACCGAATTGGAATCACACATAGAGATCTCAAGCCACAGAACATTTTATGTAATTCTGATACAGGAATGCTCAAAATATGCGATTTTGGCTCTGCAAAGCAGCTTTTACCAAATGAAAAGAGTGTTTCATATATTGCTTCAAGGTACTACAGAGCACCTGAACTCATCTTCGATTGTGTATATTACACCTCTTCTATTGATATTTGGGCAGCTGGGTGTGTTTTAGCAGAGATTATTATGGCTGGAATGCCAATTTTTGCAGGAAATACATCTATGGGGCAGCTTCATGAAATCGTCAAAGTCCTTGGTGTACCAACTGAAGAAGATTTGGCATCTTTTCAGCATTCTGCTACATTTAATATTACTGAAGGAAAACATCAAAAACTTGAAGCTGTTTTGCCCAAGCATACTCCTCCAGATCTTTTAGATCTCCTTAAAGCAATATTTGTGTATAATCCTTCAAAAAGGCCAACAGCACTCGAATGTATGAAACATCATTGCTTTGATGAATTGTTTGAGCCAGGACAATTAATGCCAAGTGGGAATCCATTTCCATCTTTTAATAGGGAGGGTTCCACATAAAAGAAATAAATAAAGTGTTAGATACTTTACTATTATTTTGCTATTATCCTTTGATTTCAGACATAGTATTATTCCAATACATATAAGATATAATACATAGAGATACTGTTACTATACACGAAAGTCCAAATGTGATTCTACCAATCCAGTAATTAGGTAATAAAACATATTTCACATCAACTGAACTCCAAACGGATTCCGCCATTAAAGGATACCGATAATCATTATTAACAACCTTCCAAGCTTGTGATGTTTCATCTTTTTCAACTCCCATTGAATATGCTGGATGACCAAGCATTTTTGAGCTCTCACAAACTCCAGCATTTGAGCAATATCCATACTGACCGAAGTATTTAGTACAATTTACATTATATGTACAATTAATAGATGTAACATTTGTTGCAATCACATCTTTAAGTAATTCTTCAACAACTCTGTGCTTGAGATCATAAGAATAGCCTTTATAAACATTTGAGTATAATGAAACATGGTCTTTTGGAATGGTATAAGTACTTAATAAATTCCTAACATATTGTGAATCATATGGTGCCTCAACAAAAGCTTTCATCAACTCATCAACTATAGAATAATTAACATTAATAGAATTGAGGTCTGGAGTATCAAAGCATAATGAAGCCAATGTTCTGGCAAGAGTTGTTGATGCATTAACAATATATGATATATTGTAATTAGAATCGCTGGGCTTCCCGACATTTTGATTGATAAACTGAGATGAATATCCGGTAAAAACTACATGGGGGATACTTGGCAATTCTTTGATAAAGGAATGTGTTGAAGATGGAGGTATTCCTGGAGTTCCAGCTGAGGAAAACTGTATGGATAGAGGAGATGAGACTTTTGATTTAATATCATTAACAAAATCAGTTGAATTTGCTGTTTTCATTGTATGAGCATACAAAGTGTTACAATTCTCACAAAGACCAACACTCTTAACCTCGACAATAGATTCAAAATCATCTATTGACATGTTCATAAACTCCATATTTGTTCGATACGGGCTTTTACAATATACAGATGTATCATTAACCCATGTTTTGCAGTCGAATGATTTAATATCATTAATAAACCTCGAAGATCCCATATACCCTGTTTCTTCTGCATCAAAAAAGGCAAATCTTAGATTTTTCTTAGCAGCTTTCCAATCAAGAGACTTCAGGGACTCTAGTGCTGATAAAAGCGTAACATATCCTGATATAGAATAGTCAGCACCTATTTGTCCATAAGGGAATATTCCAAAAGAATCGAAATTGGTGATTGCCCAAACAGATTTTCCGGTTAAATTCTCATTAAATGAGCCTATTAGTGAAAGACCTCCAATTATATCGCATTGTCTACCAAACTTAAGACCTTCCTCCAGACAATTCTCAATACTACCCCTTGAATACATATGAACCTGAACAAAAAATCCTGCTTTCGATCCATCTGCAATTATCTTGTTTATCAAATACGTTCCATATGCTTTTGGAGGGTAAAACATTGGGAAGTCATACTTAAAAAGCTCTTCTCCGTTTCCATAAGGGTTCCATTCGTAATCACTTTGATAGCATGATTGGTTCTTGTTTGGAAACCTTGGAGCGGAAGAAGTAACAGAATTATTATCCGGATAAACAAATACAGCTTGTAAAAACTGCTTTGGATGGTATTTTTCCTGAATTGACGTTAAAACATCTTTCTTAACCATTGAAATAGGTATACAAATCACCTCTGGTACCTTTCGTTTCGCTTCAAGAATTGTACTGAGCACAGTTGTAGAATTAGCAATAACTGCATATCCTGATGTTCCTTCGAATTTGGTTTTTGGACCAATCCATCCATCTCGGGTGTTTATTCGAAAATTAATATCCGCTGGAATCTGAATATGTGCAAATATTGATGTTAGAAGAAACAACATTAAAGAAATGCTACGATAAAACTGACATTTATGTTATTTTTTCTCTGCTTCATTCTTTTTGGCTTCTACCATTGACATCCACACTGATAGATTAGATTTAACAGAGTCTAATGAAAGCTGCAAATCTGGGAATACTCTAATTACTACTTGATAAAGGGGAAGGCAAATGAAGTTATAGAAACCTATTTGAGATTTTGGTTTGTCTGGATGCTCTCTGTCATTCAGTGGGGATGTTAATCCTATTCCTGTACTTTTTTCAAGGTCCCCTTGTCTAAAGAATTCCTGCATTAGAATATCACACCATTTATCGGCAATGTTGAAAGGTCTTGAGACATTTGATATGTCGGCCATTTTAATAAGCAATTGCATGGAAAGTACTCTGTGTTCAGGGTCTGTTATCGAGAATTTACCTTCGTCAAATAGGGCATTTGTTTTTTTCACTATTTCGAAGTGTTTTGCCATATCTGTTGCCAAAACAAGTTTTATAAACAAACCCCAAAGCAATTTTGAATCTGCCGAGTTGAGAGAGTGAAACAGGTTTGTTTCATCCTCAGAAAGAACCTGTATTGATACCGTTGTATGATGCATTTCCATCACACTCTGGTCTTTATAAAGAATACCAAGTGGTGTTTCGGCCTTCACATTGAAAATGTTATTCAAACCATGGTGATTTGCATCGTGACAAATACCCGTCATAATAAGCGCAAAAATCTCAATATTGGAATAAATTGATTGAAGATTGGCGGTCAAGATCTGGAAAAAGATATATTGAGTTACATCGCATGCATGAGTCCAATTGTGATAAGGAACATCATTATATTTTTCACTAATACGAAAAACAAATCTATACAAAAGTTCACTAGATATTTGGAATGCTTCCAATAAGTTTAGACGGTTGAATATATAAAATAGTTGTCGATAATGACCGATACCTTTGAAGTCCACAGAAAAGAAATTCAAAGTACATATAGTATTCTTCGACTCTTCAGGTAATTGCAACTTTATTGGAATTGAGCAACTCTTTCTTTCACTCTCGCCTATCCATTTTTTAAGCTCTATCTCCATATCTCCAAGTTTGGCTATTTCTTTCAACCTTCCTTTTTCAAGAGCAACAGAAGCAAATGTCGCAAAAGAGTTTAGCATTGTTAAGTCTTTTTCTCCAAAACTACCAACATTCTTATTAACCATTTCGGCGACACCCATTAATTCGCCAGTTGCCGAAATTAATGGGGCAGCTAACAATGATCTTGTTTTGAAGCCTGTATTTTGATCAACATTTCTATTAAACTGAGGGCTATGGTATACATCATTAACAATAATGCCTTGCTTACTCTTCACACATGTTGCTGCCACACCTGATGTTAACGGGATTGATGGAGGTACAACTCCTCCATCAACAATATAACTTGATAAAACTTCTGCACTTTCATCTAATAAAAATAATGAACCACATTCAGCATTAATCGTTTTGCGAGCATTTTGTAGAATATCACTCAGTAAACGCTTTATATCTTCAGTATTCGACAATGAAAAAGATATATTAAAGAATGACCTTAGTTGAGAAGCCTGTTCATTTGATTCTTTATAAAGAGCAGCATTCTCAAGGGAAATACCACAAAAGACATTGAAAATTTGAATTACATCAATATCCCACTGAGTGAAAGGCTTATTATCTAACTTATTAACCATTTCAGTAACACCAATAATCTCACCTCTATTATTATAAATAGGTACAGATAAAATAGATCTTGTTCTATATCCTGTTTCTTGATCTACAGTGGGATCAAAGAACTCGCTTTCATACACATCTGCAATATTCATTATTTTACCCTCAGTAAAAGTAGTACCTGCAATACCTTTATCAATTGGAATATCAATACTGTTATTAAGACCATGCTGCAGTGAAGTAACTAATCTATCCCTTTTCTCATTGACAATGAACAATGAACAGCGATCTGCATTTGTTAATTGTCGTCCTTTTTCCATTATTGTATCCATCAGTTGGTCTTTGTCGAGTTGAGATGATAAAATTTCTGCTACTTCGAGAAGCCCAGCCAAACCCTCTCTCTCAATATGAGAGTGCTGAGCTTCATCATCAACGGCTGTAAACGAATTAGAATTCTCTAGTGTCAATGCAATCAAAGGGGCGGATCTTTTCAATGCATCTTCATCATCGGGTGTAAAGATGGGACTAGACTTTGGACCTCTTAATACAACAGAATAAACAAATTTCTTTTCGGATTCGGTAATTGGAACAGATAAAACAGCTTCATTTGTTGGACCATCAGTTTTTGCATTATAGCTACAATGAAGTTGGTTTGAAATACAATTAATTATCTGTTCATGAATTAATGAATCTTGGGCTATTCCACCATCAGCAGTATCAATATGACTAGGCTGTTCTGAATACCGAGTTAGATCATTTTTCTCGCGAGAATACTTCCATATTTCACAAACTCTGCAGTTAAAGAACTGACTAATCTTTTGTCTTGTTATCTTAAGATATTGCTCATCTCTTAACAATTGGGTTATATCAAGTATCAGGGGTTCGATTGATCTTGGAATTTGTATCCATCTTGATAAAGGCTTAAAAGACTTAGAAAATGTTTCAACAATTTCTTCATCGCTTTTCAGGAATTCACTACTTCCCGAGGATCTTACAACCTCAACTACACAATAAACAGAATTCTTGAAATCCCAAAGAGGAAAAACCATAACAGGAGTGCTTGGACCCAAAACCTTGGAATCATATTGTGCCGAAAAACTTGGATAAGCGTGAGGATTCTGCATTCTTAAAATGCTCCTGTTGTAAAAAACACTTCCAACAATTCCAACAGAATTGGAACACGTCTCTTTTCTCGAGTATGAATACAAAACCTGGAGTCCTGGAATAACTTGCCACACATATACATTATTTGCATCCAATGTATTGATAAAATAAGCTTCTAAAGCAGCATAGAGAGGAAGCCCTGAGAGCTCATTCAAAAAAGACTCAAAACCAAAATCTTGACACTGACATTGATGAATTGTTGGAAGTGGGGGCATTAACACAGGTTTAGATCCTTTTGGTGTGGTTGGCACTATTTCGGAATTTGATGGAACTCTCCCAAAACGACCTGGAGGTGCTATCGTAGTGTTATTCTCAAAATGATGAATAACAGGTACAACACGATTCTGAGGGCGTTGCTTGGCAATTAATACCGGCAATTGAGGACCCCTCTTGCGATTACTCACTGATTTAAGCTGGTTTCTGATCATAATTACAATACAAAATATAACGTGAATATTTTCAGATCGTTATTAGTAATTGACAGAGAATGTCACAGAAAAATTAATGATGCTGTAAAAATTGATTGGTGAAACATCGTCGCTTTCAGAAAATATCAGGTGCAATAAAATGACGGTTTTACTAGGATGCCATAGGGTAGAGGTACATTTCGAAGTGCCTTCTGTGTAGGGTCCTTACTCCATTGATGTATTGATCGACTGTGATGTTGTGTTCGTGGAATTCGCTCTTTAGGAATTGGTTTGTTTCTTTGAAGAAAGGTACTTTAGAGTTATCTTCGGCTAGCTTGATAATCTCAGGTGGCACAGGGAATTCGGGTATTTCATTTGTTACCATTGATTGAATGGCGGTTCTTTTTTCGTTGCTTTTTGCCTGAAGTTCTGAGGTTCTTGCCATAACTACCTTGCACAGGTGGTTAGTTAATTCCTTTTCAATGAGAGCGCTGTTGTAATCAGCAATGCTCTGATTAATTTGATCAATAATAGAAGAAGCTTGGGACAGGGCTAAATCAATGCAATCTTTTTGTTCAATGAGTTGTGGCTTTGGTGGCTGGGGAGCAACTGGCTGAGCTGGCGCTGGGGGGCTATTTTGGGCTTTCCGCATTTGAGACATCTGGGATTGAATGTGAGCGATGTATTGGGCTAATATAGCTCCTTGTTCAGGAGAAAATGGTGGATACTGAGAAAAGTAAGTAACAATATTTCCGACAAAAATTGGTAAAGTGGTTTTTCTTGGTTGCCATTGATGAATTTTGGAGATATTACACGTACGATCAGCGCCAAGAACTTGTGAAACAGTAAATTTAAAGCCTTCTGGAAACGGAATCTGGACGATTGGAGGGCTGTTTGGAAAATCATCAGGCAATCTCATATTAATAGGAAGTGGGTAGTCACTGTTGCCACATGTAATTGGAACAGAGCCCTGAATCAAGACAAATGCGTTTCCAGAAACAGGATAGTTCATTGGCATCAGGGTTGGAAAGAAACTAACTAGTGAGGTAATGTCGGAAAATATGGCTTTCTGGTAATTTTCAGGAAACTTCGTCCCACTAAAGAGAACTTGTTGAGTAATTCCATTCATGAAAAGTGACCTATAATTTGTCGGTTATTGTAGAAATTTACCCAATAATCATTAGGTTGTCTTATTCTCAGTTTCTCTAGAGATATATATGTATTCCTGTGTTTAAAAAAAACCTTTTCACGTTTGAAAAAAAAGAGGACTAATCTGTTTGATCGATTATTTTGAATGTCAATTTTCATAATTTGATAAGATTATTTTTAAAAGAATATAAGAAATATTGGACTTTTCTTAAAATTATTATTCGGAATTGTTAAGGATACATAATAATTTTCACAACTATTTTGATAACAGTATTTGTAAATGGACAATCTCAGTGCCGATCTGCCTTTTGTAATTGAGCAATATCAGTTCATCGAACACATTGGAAGAGGGGGATATGGTTGTGTTTATAAAGTGCTTAATCAAAAGTATAAAGATCCGACAATTTTTGCTGCGAAAGTTCTAGGGTGTAATTGTGCCAAGTGGAATATATGCTCTTTGATGTTTTCAAGTGAAGTGAAGGCACTACAGAATCTTGATCATCCAAACATTATTAGGTTATATGATTTTTTTGGATACGACCGTGCATATGTTATTATTCTTGAGTATTGTCCTGGTGGATCTTTAAGGGATTTGATAAAGAATGATATAAGTAATGATGAAAATCAACTTTTGAACTATGCTTCTCAGATAATTGATGCATTATCCTTCTGCCACAAAATGGGTGTTTGTCATAGAGATCTTAAGCCGTCAAATGTTTTAATCGACCAAAATGGGAGACTTAAATTAGCAGATTTTGGATTTAGCAGGATTTTTCATGGAGAGAAGGAGAATACATTTTTTCCAGGTTCATTGCCCTACTCATCACCCGAGATTCTTTTGCAAAAGGAGTATTGTCCGTTTCAATCAGACATTTGGTCTCTAGGGGTTATGTTATACGAAATGGCAACGGGTTCACTTCCATGGCCTTGTGGATCAGTGAAAGCAATGAGGAAAGCTATTTTATCTGGTGAATTCGACCTTAGTAGAGTTAAGAACCATGTTTTCAAAGAAATGATTGGAAAAATGTTACAAGTTGATCCTTTAAACCGAATGAGTCTTGTTGCTGCTAATTCTAATCATTTGCGAGGACCGAATCAATTATTTTATGTGTCATTAAAGACCCCATCTCTTATGAAAAAAGCAGAAACCTGCCCTCGATCAAATGCTTTCTCTAAGTGTAAAAGGTGTCACCGACATCTTCACAAAGATGGATCCGTTTCAGAAAAATCCTTTTCTATTCCAATTCCTATAGTAGTATAAATTGTGTTATTTTCTCATTTGTCTTTTTTCTGTATTGATTATTAGCAATTTCTTTGATAATTCAATATAATATAATTTAGATTTCCAATTGAAATGCTTTTGTGAAGGTTTCGTAGCTCAGTTGGTAGAGCGTAGTGCTGATAACGCTAAGGCCTAGGGTTCGAGTCCCTGCGGAACCATTTTTTTGTTCCTTTTTAATACACAATTTCAGAGAATTATATCTTTAAGAAATATTCAATGAAACACGTTCCATTATCAAATTAATATAAATGAATATTTGTGTTTGTTCCAAGTTTCGACTTAAAAAGAAAATTGGAAGTGGGAGTTTTGGAGAGATATATTTGGGTGAACAAATATCAAATGGAGAACTTGTAGCTATAAAATTAGAACCATCACAGTCAAAGCAACCATTGCTTTTTCATGAGACAAAAATCTATAAAAGGTTAAGTGCATCAATCGGAATTCCTGAAGTTAAATGGAGTGGTATTGAAGGTGACTATAATGTTATTGTTATGGAGCTATTAGGTGATTCTCTTGGTACGATTTTTGAAACACATGGGAAAAAATTCTCTTTGAAAACAGTTTTATTAATTGCTGATCAGCTATTACAAAGAATAGAGTTTATACATAATAAGGGGTTGCTGCATCGAGATATCAAACCTGAAAACTTTGTTGTTGGATCTGGGATAAAATCCAACATTATATATGTGATTGATTTTGGAATTTCTTCAGACTATCTAATACCTAATACTAATAACCATATAGAACATGCTACAGGTAGACAATTAACAGGAACGGCGAGATATGCTTCAATAAGAAATCATTTAGGAAATGAGCCATCAAGGAGAGATGATCTCGAGAGTATTGCTTATTTGCTTATTTATTTTCTAACAGGAACTCTTCCCTGGCTTGGTATTAAAGCACAATCAGCTACCGAAAAATATGAAAAAATTGCAAAGAAAAAAATCAACACCCCTATTGATACAATTTGTAATGGGATTCCTTTGGAATTCCAGACTTTTCTTCATGAAACTCGAAGGCTTGAGTTTGCGGATAAACCCAATTACAGCTTATATAGAGAGATTTTTCGGAATCTCTTCATTAGAGAAGGGTTTGTTTATGATTCTGTTTATGATTGGACAAAACTTGAAGATATTCACGATCTCAAATCTAATCCAAACAATAGGAGGAGAAATTCCTTTACGAAGATGAGCACACCTTTGATTGGTGAACCATCTCCAACAAGGATTATTAGGAGGGTAAAAATGCCCCAAATGATTGCTATCCCAATAATTAAACATAGCCGGAAGGCCGCAGTTTTGTAAGTAAATCTACTCAAAAAACGTAACTATACCTATTCCTGAAGTGTTACTAATGTATTGTGGCTCTTTCTTTCCATAAAGTTGATTCAAAGCCACTCCAATCCAATAGTTTATAATAATATCATCATCTGGTAACAGTTTCATTGAAGAAATTGAAAGCTTTGGTTCCCCTATTTTGTTCAAATCAATATAAATACATGAAGATAGCTCTTTTATCCTTTGATAAATGTACAAAAGAAGTGATGTTTCTTTTTTAAAGTTCTTGAAATCAAAGTCTTTATATATGAAAGATGTTGATGGACAAATTACACCTTCATAAAAACCCTTATCATAGTTTAGAACTGACACTTTATCTTGGTTATCTCTTGAATAACAAGGAGACACAATAATATATCTATGTGGAATCGTTGATGAATCTACAGCCTCATTCAGGCAAAGAAAATGGCTACTATCAAAAAATGGAATAAATAAAGAAAATCTCTTCGCAAAACTGCAAATTGCTGATGGATTATCAGATTCTATAACAAGAGATCTCCCTGTCATTAGGGTATATGCGCAATGATGAATAATCCTTGATTTGATTAAATTAACCATTGAATATCTATTATTATCAATTAATGAAGAATTAGATAATAGAAGTGATGCAAATTTTTGATATGGCAAACCATCTTGTTGATTCCCAATCCCTGCAAAATATAAAGAAGGGATTGATTCTCTATATCCTGCTTTACCGCATACAATTCCAGAAAACATGCATATGGATATGTTATGCAAAATGTTTTCAATTGAGCTTATCAAATATTTAAAATCAAACAATTGTTCTATTGGACGAAGATCATTGTTAATCCTATTAAAAAAGTCGATGCAATCAGATTGTTGATTCATATCTGGAATGATTTCCATTTCTTTCAAAAGAACCTGCAATTCAAGCTCGATATTTCGTAATAAATTTGCAGATTCTGGCGATACATCAATTGTTGCACTTAAACGACCAGAGTATTCCGACAGTTGTCTGGAAAAACATGGGAGGGCAGATTCTCGGATTTGTTTCAATACATTATTCAGTTGATCAATCACTCCATTAACATAAAACTGATAAAAAACAGGTTCATCATGTAAAATACATAAACATATTGTCCTAGAAAATCCCCTTGCTTCGATATCTGGAATAATGCTATATATAGCCAGAAAATGCATATTTTTAAACATTGATATCAAAGATACAGGCTTAAATCTACTTATTGATGCATCTTGAACAGCTGGGATACTAACAACATACCACATTAATTCGTCAAGAAAGGTAATTTCTGGTCCATGTTTCCAAACTGTTCTAGGTTGATTTCCTTGGTGAAATTCGAACAAAAAACAATTTGGTTGGATTTTTTTCCTCTTTTCTCCATTGGTCCAAAATCCTTTTATAAATTCTTCCATAAAAAAGTGATCATCAATACTTTACAACTAATTGAGATCTTGGACAGAGACCCAAATTCATCAATGTTTCTCCAAATCTGTTTGGTGGGATAGGGGCTTTGGGAATTGTTGTTTCGAAGGCAATGGATTTGGTTCTCAGAGAAGGATCTTGTTCAATAAGTTTGGCTTGAACTGTTAATAAAGAATCATTAATACCAAATTTCAAAATTGAGCGAGATCCATTAGGGAATAGGATTTGCAATGTACATTCAGTTGGGTTTTTCTTTGGGACTTCGGGCTTTAGTTCAACAGGTTTAGCTATTGTTTCGCCTTTTTGTTCGGCTCTTTGTTGAGCAATACGCTGCCTTGCTTTTTCTAAGGCCATTCTAGCTTCCATTTTCTCTTTTTGTGCCTTCATAAGTTCTTGTTCTCTTTTAATTTGTTCATATTTCTCCCTCTGTTCGTTTGTCTCCTGAGTTTCTTTCCTCCTTCTTATTTCTGCTTGAGCAAGACTTTCAGGGGTAGCTTCTTCTTGTTGATGTTTTGCTTTAGCTAACTCTCTCAGCTGTTTTGCTTTTTCATCAATCTGCTCTTGGGTCAATTGGACTTTCTTTTTCTTTGGTGGAGGCTCATTACCATTTTGGACTTGATTAATATAGTCCATAACTTGATCAATACTCTCATCTCCGCAGTAGTCAATACCTCTTAAAACAATTGCTTCTTCGAATCCCATATCGAGAAGATCTTGTTTCAATGATTCTCCAGCCGGAGAAAGCTTAATTGGGTCTATTGGAACAGGCTCTATAGACACTGGTTCCTTAGGGACTTCAACTACAGGTTTTGGAGGCTCTTGATTTTCTGTTACTGGCTGTTCAACAATCTCTGGAGATTCTGTGTTTATCTTTAAATTGTCAGTTCTTTGATTTTGCTCTATATAATTGATGCAATCATCAACACTACCAAAATTAGTCGCCTTAAATACAGCATCAATTGTAGCATCTTCAAATCCCATGGCACGAAGGGTATCTCTTGTTTCTGGATCTTCAACACGTTGAACTACTTTAGGTGGGAGTTTTGGTGATGGTTTTGGGACATCAAATGTTGGAGGAATCTTGGGCGATGGCTTTGGTGCTTCTTTGGTCACTTTCAAATTGGCAAAAAAGTCGTTTCCATCAACTGGATTACCCCCTACAATAGACCTTCCCGAACCAGAAAAATCACCTGCTGGTTTAAACTTTTCAATGGTGGAAATAATCTCGTTCTTATTGGCACCCTGAATTCGATGGACTTCTTGACCCTTCAAAAAGAATACAAAGGTTGGGGTTGCCTTAATTTTATTCTCTTGAGAATCACCAGGGTTATCATTGCAAGTTATTGAATAAAAATCACACGTTGGATATTTTGTCACAAGTGAATCCCAAAAAGGTTTTATGGCACGACATGGGGGACAATCAGGATTGCCAAAGTCAACACATATAAGTCGTTTTTGATTAGATTGGATAAACTTTTTAAGCTGCCCGTCTTTTAGTTCTTTTGACATTAATGAAGTGACCAAATATAATTTACAAAATTTACATTAAAAAGTGCTCATCAAATTCAAAATTTGGATCTGGAGATTTGACAACATAAGTTACTAGAAGATCTATAAGATTCTCAAGAAGAAGAATTTGCCTTTCAGTTTTTTCATCGTTCATCGTTCCCTGTCCCCTTGCAAGAATATCTAAGATGAATTGGAAGAAATCTAATAGTTTTCGGTATTCGGAAAACATAACTGATACAGGAGAATTCGTCTTGAATACTTTGTCAACATAGTTCACCTGGTTATTAAGTTGTGATTTTACCCAAACATCAAATGATCCGATTGGTTTTCGGAAACCTTCAAACCAACTTGCAAAACGAATCCAGTGGGTTACCAATTTCTCACGTTTAATTGATGATATCTCATTTGTACCCATAATGGAAAAAGGCATTTCAATAGAATAGAAATGGAACGACAAGCTATCCATTGCATCCAATAAAGAATCAAGAGTTAACTCGCCGCCAGCCAATAGATTTGCTTCTCTATATAGATCGAAAATGCTTTCGTGAGGACCTTGGTATCCCAAGCTTTTCACCATTGCCACAAAATTCTCGAAATCGACATGGGTTCCGTTTTGGGTAAACTTTTTGCTTTGGAACATAAATCGAACTGCATTTCTTCGTTTAAGCCTTTCTTGTTTGTAAAAATCTAGGAAAACAGTGAAAAATTGTGCATAATCTATGTTGTCTTCTTGAATAAATTCTTGAGATTGTTCAATAATTTTTGCTACAACAGGCGAAAAAGCACCTAATACTTTTTCAAGCAATTCTTTACATTTCGAAAAAGGAACAATAATTACAGCTGGGCAATTTTGATCCACATCAGGTAAACCCAATAATGCATAGCGAGTTTCTAAAAAGAATGAAAGTTCATCGACGGTCAATTTCTCTGTGACGAATTTACGAAATATATGAACCTCGGGTGTCTTGTTCTTCTCAATCAGATGCCATAATCGAACACATTTTTGCAGTGAAGCAAAAACACTTTCTCCATCTTTGCTGTAAAAAGATATGATAAACTCTGGGAGCCTTGTTAATGGTCTATTAATTCTCTGACACCATTTATCATGAATGTACTTTGCCTGCATAATTTGTCTGACTAAGAAAAACAAATTAACTCCAGAATTATGTCCCGACGGCACTGAAGTCAAGGCCATTTGATCCAAGTATAAAGAAATATATCGTAAAAACCTTGGTTTGGATACTCTATCTTCAGATTTACGGGGTCTATTATCAAATATATCAATATTATCCAATAACTCAGCACATTGGAGAACTTCATCAACTTTCTTTTCAACTGCTTTTATCATTAAACTCGAACTACCAGAAAAGAGTATTTTGTCATATTCTTCATTGTATGGACGAGGAATAGATGCCTGAGGGTTGACTCTCTGTACAAAATCAGTTACTTTGTCACTTATCTGCCCTAACTTTTGTAAAGAAGCCAGGTAAGGCTCTGTATCAATTTGAGTTGGTCTATTTGTTTTTTTAGAAGGAGATATATTCTTAATGGGTCCAAAATTGTCAATGCTCATACTTTGCTGCTTTTGAGCAAACAAATTCATTGCAACAGCATCATTTTCTTCCTCTTCGGCCGATGGAGCATTCTCCCCAAACCCTTGCATCTCTAATTGTCTTTGAAGGCGATTCTTTTGAGCCATTGATGTTTGTAGCTTCCTTCTTAGTTCATCGTTTGCTTGTTCGACCATTCCTTTTTGTGCTTCAAGTTCTGTGATTCTTTTATTCAGCTTTTGAATCTGTCCATTAAGTTTTGACATATCAGCCTCTTTATTTCTGAGCTTTTTCTCTGTTATTGCCTGTTTTTGCTTGAGATCTTCTAATGTTATATATACCGAATCACTCTGAAAATCAAGGAAAACCCTATGAAGGGCTTTTACATGTTCTTCAAGTTGTGATTTTTGTTCCAAAAATCTTTTCATTGATGAATCATATTCCTCTTTCTTAGACTCCATTTCTTGATTCTTGAGTTCAATTTTCCTATTGCATTCTTCTTGAATCTCTCTCACTCTCTCGGTTGACGTATCGATAACCTTAGTTAAATTTTCTTCTAAATTCATATTCCTCTTTTCAAGCAAAGTAATATGATCTCTACATCTTTTCCCATCTTCTTGAAGTAATAAGAATATAGATGCATATGATTCTCGCGCTCTATTAACTATTTCACTTTGTTCTCTACATTCAGCAACAAGCTGGTTTGAAAGCTCATCCAAAAGCATATCTGTAATTGATTGGTATCCAATGGCTCTTTCAATGTCATCTGAGCCGGTTATTGTCCTCAAAGAACTATCAAATTTATTGATAACATCAATAATCTCGCTCCTTGACGCATAATGGTCATGAGTGGGAGGATCTGTGTGAGCCCAGGTTCCATCCTGAAATCTTACAGCGTAATATCCATCATCTTTCTTACTTCTGGAAACATTTTGTTTCCTTTTAACCCCAGTTGCAGTTCTCGGAGGGATTGTTGTCCGTCTTATTTTCGTTACCTCTGTTTCAAACGGCAAAGAAGGGGTTTCAATAAGAGCCCGCGATTTTGGACGTTTAGGAGACCCTTCGGGAGGAGCCTCACGGCCCCTCAATGACTGACATACAACAACATCTACAGGTCGAATCTCATTCATTAACGTATAGATTATTCATCGTAGGACAATAAAAGTAACTTTTTTTGGAACTTTTTATGTCAAACAATTTTGAATAGATTATCAAAAAAATTCTCAAAATTGAGATAAAAAAAGCAAATTTATTCAAATATCAGACTCAAGAAAAAGCTTCAATGATTCGTCACCTGACATATTATTAGGATCATCAAACACGCTTGCAAAGCTGTATGATTCTTTCATATAGTTTGGAATATAGCATAGAAACTCTATTGGAGAATATTTTTGGCAAATGGGACATTGCCAAGAATTTCTTGCATAACTGAAACTGATATATGTTTTCAAATCAAAACACTGATAGTGCTTACATTCAATTCCCCTTACAGGGGTTTCTATTTCTGTTCGAGATATTGGACAAACTGAGTTTGCAACTGGATCTCTTGGAATTGGAGGTGGTATTATCCTGCTTTCCTTAACTTCTTTAACAACACTCTCATAATTTTGAAGCATTTCACATTTGAGTTGGAAGCATACTGGGAAATCAGTTGGGAGGATTCCAAAAGCAATCGTGTTAGCCCCATTCACGACAGATTCAGTGACATCTATAGGAAACTTTGCGGCTGTATAGCATAGATTATTGATTCTGAAAGAGTGGATGAAATTGGGAACAGCACATATAAGCAAAAATGTCCTATAGCGTTCCTTTTGTACATTAAACTGAAATAATTGCTCCATTGGATAGTTACTTACTAGCCAATAAATCCCCTCTCCACATCCTGAATTATTCGCAACTTGGTTATAAACAGGAGGAACAAGCTGCATAGCTGGCAAAGAAGAGATCGAATTGCTTATGAAAGGAGTACCAGCGCTTTGATGAATGGGCAAACCAAACACCGGGGGTCGAATCAACCGAGCTTGCCTTGCATTGGTTCTTCTCCTTGGTTTTTGCTCGTTACTACTGCTTGTGCGAATCCCTCCTTCAATATGTTCGATTTCAATATCGGCTGCACTCGCAGATCGTCGCTTTTTTGCATTGCTCATTGATTAATTTATCGTCGTGTAAAATCTAGAATTTCATAAAATCCGTTCTCAATCGTTCTTTATTAAATTTTCTGAATTCATTTGAGACCCACCTTTCAAATTACTTTTTATATCAATAAATAATCGATAAAAAACCGATTATTATTCTGAACAAAAATTCCTATTGGAGGGAGATGGGGGCATATCCAAATATTGTCAAATCCAGCTACTGAGAATTATGTAGTAGATGTTTGTGTCATTCCAGTGCATGGAAAGTCACTGAAGTAGTTCGAGAAGGCATAGGTTCCTGACATTGAGTTCTTTGAGTTACCAAATAATGAGCAGCAATAAAAACCCAATGAGCTACAAGATGCACTCCCTTAATTTAGATATGTTTTTTTTTCCAAAAAAAAACATATCTAAATTAAGGGAGTACCACATTTCTATGATATTGTTGTCTGTAGATGTCACAATGCTGATTCTTTTCATCTCGGAAAGGGCAAGAGCATTGTGAAAAGCACCTCCACATGCTCAAATATAAGAACTAATGCAAGATGTGATGTTGTCTTCATTGCAAATAAACTTTCCATCGAAAAGGTGATATAATGAATCACCCCCGCCTGAAATCAGATTTCCGGCAGTTCAAACAGTTGACAAAGTGAATAGAACCATTTCCATAAGCTTGAAACACAGTTCCCCCATTATTTACATCACCAGTGATGCATCGATAATTCCGGAAACAACTTTTTTTAATAAGCATCCCATACCCTACATATGTTATGGCTCCTCTATTTGCAGAAGAACATAGATTTTATCAATGTCGTTATCCCGGCTCCAATCGTTCGGCAAATTGAGTCATTAAAAACATACTTTTTATGATAACAGAAATACTACCTATTTGAATTTGGTTCAAATAGTGATATGAATCATAAATAATGATTGAAGAATCCAAGAAATGCTGGAAAAAAACATCCATTCATAATCAGATTTCTCATCACTCTATATAATGGGGAAAAGGAATCAATCAATATTCTTTTTGATATTAAAATATTGGAATTTTATATGATAAAAGGAGAATTGGATAATTTTTTGCACAACAACAAACTAAGAAGAGTACAATTCGTTTTTGAAACAAATTGTTTTTCTACCTTAGTTGTTTTCTTTGAATGATTTTTTGATAGTAGGAAAACGTTTTTCTCATTGTATTTCAACAAGAAAAAGAAATATCTTTTTACCCATTTATCATTTGGAATTAAAGTTTCGATCAATCAAATAATCATTCAGTTATTGTTCTGCTTAGGTCCATTAAGTCTTCAATAATTTCTGTTTAAATCAGTTTTTTTTACCTGAATCTCGAGTGCCTTTTCCATCTCTTCTAAGGTAATACCAGTTGTAATGACAAATGTTGTCAATGAGAACGGTTATTCAAATCCTTATGCAAGAGTACCAGAGGTACTTGATTTAATGAGAGTAATGTCAAAACAAATGGAACGGGAGTTTTCTGCCGTTCTTCCTGACCTTTTTAATACTATATTCTATGAAACATTAGAAATGATTAAAGATGATTTCTGATCATTTTTGCCATTTAAAGTCCCATTTTAAAATTTCTTGGCAATGATAGTTAAATTTCATATTCAAATTATGCTTACAGCTCCTCCAGATAGTTTTGAATTATTCATTAATACTATAAACTGGAGTTCTGAACGTCCAATAGTTGATATTTGTACAGTATCTTTAACAATAACACGAACATACTCATTTGATTCGCCAAATCTATATGCAATTAGTTGATCATTATTTGTTGAAATCTTATTACATTATTTGATACTCCAAAACAAATCCTCATTTATTTTTCTAACACTTCATCACGATAAATCATCTCTCGGTTTCTCAATTCAAAACCATTTCTAATTATCAACTCGAAAGATCATACTAAGGAATTTGAAAAAAACCTTTGATTTTAAATCAGATTCGACAATCTCCATATCGATATAACATTTGAAAAAAATCAACACTATCAGTTCTTGCATTTATATCAGCTTTTTGATTAAATAGATATTCAACAACACTAAGATGACCATTTCAAGCAAAATAGTGCAAAACTGTGCGATTTTAATATTCTCAGTCCTCAGAATTCACTTTCCTTTAAGAAAAATTATGTTACTAAATTTTGAATCTTTCGCAGTTTCTAAAACATCACCAGTAAAATCGATTCTTTTTGTAGATTTCCAACTTCTTCAACCCCTTCAAGAGGAACAATGGCACATATAATATTTACAAAATAATCGTCCGATGACACATTTTGTAAATTATAAGTCAAATAGACATTTTTATGGACTCCACAAGGCCATTTGTTGTTTTTAAACACGAAAACGAGGAATTTGTTCTTCAAAACGAGCAAATTGTTTTAAATAGGTATCATCGAGAGTATTTTGGGAAAACTATTGTAGATTTTGAAACAAAGTCAAGTCACAAATATGTACGACAGTTTTTTGCATTTTTGCAAACAGGGAAAGTTCCTAGTAGGTGTGTTTTTTGGGGAATGATTTTTCCTATTTGGGGAATTCTTTTTCATATATTGGGGAATCAATGTTTTTGAAAACCTTGTTTTTTTGACACTTGAAATTAATTATTGGGTATCTGTCGGAATGTGATGAGTATTACCTGTTTT
>Ga0209639_1001371_pt1 | contig 24790 bp, 15 predicted proteins | sample EPASupsiteHSE605_FD_187268 | JGI IMG/M metagenome (GOLD analysis project Ga0209639, IMG submission 187268) | Bioremediated contaminated groundwater from EPA Superfund site, New Mexico - Sample HSE6-05 (SPAdes) (version 2) | ecosystem: Environmental > Aquatic > Deep subsurface > Groundwater >...
TTTTTGCAATCTCAGTGTCCCCTTTTCCCTGATTTGCCAGTAGTAGAATACGTGCTCTGGTAAGAGATCTTGCATTTTTCAGTCCTTTTTTTATAAAGTTTGTAAGGAATTTCACTTCACTATTTTTAAAATTAATATTTAACATAAGATATAAAATGAACTTAAAGTATATAAGTGGCTCACAACTAAGTTGTCATGGTACTAGTTTTTCAGTGACTCAGTTCCACGTGTAAGTCCTATTAACAGTATTGTGCCGAAACAATGTGTTTTTTGTATGTTTTTGTGTTTTAGCTCTGCCCATTATTTTCGGTGTTTTCCGCATCTTGCCCATCATTTTCGATATTTTCTGCATCCTGCTCATTGTTAATTGTGTTTCCTGAATCCTGCCCATTATTTACGGTACTTTCTGATTTCTCTCCATTATTTACGGTGCTTCCTGAATCCTGCCCATTATTTATGGTGCTTCCTGAATTTTCTCCATTATTTATGGTACTTCCTGAATTCTCTCCATTATTTACGGTGCTTCCTGAATCCTGCCCATTATTTATGGTGCTTCCTGATTTTTCTCCATCATTTACGGTGCTTCCTGCATCCTGCCCATTGTTAATGGTGCTTCCCGCTTTCTGTCCATTATTAATGGTGCTTCCTGCATCCTGTCCATTGTTAATAGTACTTCCTGATTTCTCTCCATTATTAATGGTGCTTCCTGCATCCTGTCCATTGTTAACAGTACTTCCTGCGTATTGTCCATTGTCAATGGTACTCCCTGCAACTTGTCCATTATTAATGGTGTTACCTCCGTTAACTGTACTTCCTGATTTCTCTCCATTATTAATGGTGCTTCCTGCATATTGTCCATTGTCAATGGTACTCCCCGCTTTCTGTCCATTATTAATGGTGTTATCTCCGTTAACTGTACTTCCTGATTTCTCTCCATTATTAATGGTGCTTCCTGCATATTGTCCATTGTCAATGGTACTCCCCGCTTTCTGTCCATTATTAATGGTGTTATCTCCGTTAACCGTACTTCCTGCATCCTGTCCATTATTAATGGTGCTGTCTGCATATTGTCCATTGTTAACAGTGTTTCCCGCATCTTGTCCATTATTAATGGTGTTATCTCCGTTAACCGTACTTCCTGCATTCTGTCCATTGTTAATGGTACTTCCTGCGTATTGTCCATTGTCAATGGTGCTTCCCGCTTTCTGTCCATTGTTAATAGTGTTTCCTGCTTTCTGTCCATTGTTAATGGTACTTCCTGCATATTGTCCATTGTTAGCAGTGCTTCCTGCTTTCTGTCCATTGTCAATGGTGCTCCCTGCGTACTGTCCACTATTAATTGTGCTCCCTGATTCCTCTCCATTATTTACGGTGCTCCCTGATTTCTCTCCATTATTTACAGTGCTTCCTGCGTTCTGCCCGATATTAATGACAGCCCCTGCATACTGCCCTATGTTAAATGTACTCCCAGCGTATTGTCCTATGTTAAATGTACTCCCTGCGTACGGCCCATTTTCAATGGTACTTCCTGCGTCTTGTCCGTTATTTATGGTACTTCCTGCGTCCTGTCCATTATTTATGGTACTTCCTGAATCTTGTCCATTATTTTCTGTGCTCTCTGCATCAGACTCATTGTTAACGGTATTTTCCGTACCTGATTCATTATTAACGGTATTTTCCGTACCTGATTCATTGTTAACAGTGTCCTCTGTGTTCAACTCATTGTTAACGGTGTTCCCTGGATTCTGGCGATTACGAACGATGATCCTTGGGTTTTGCCCATTGTTAAATGTGACATTGTTAAATGTGACATCGTTAAATGTGTTACATGAGTCAGGCCCATTGACAAATATGACATTGTTAAATGTGACATTGTTAAATATGTTCCCTGAGTCCGCATCTATGTAAACGGGGGTTCCTGTGTTCTGCTCTGAGTTGCTGTTGTTTCCTATGTTACTGTTATTTTCTATGTTGTTCTCTGCTGCTGCAGTTGTCACTAATATTAAAAAAAAGACTATTATGAACAGGCATGCTGTCTTTTTCATTCTGTCAAATGTTTGTTTTCCCATTTGTCCCCACTCCCCAAACTTTTGCCCAATTTGATACAATTTTAAAGTGGTTGGATTCTCAATCCACTTCTCGTAGATAGACATATTGTGTAAATACCATCTTTAGTTATTAATAATCCAGTTTATATTTAAAAAAACGTTTTTGAGATAATATCATAAAATAAGCAAATAAATATGTATGTATGGCCTAAATTAATATTAATATTGTTTTGATAATCAAATAATGAAAAATATAGATAAATATACATAAGGATATAATAATTTGGTTCTTCAGATCAGTGTATAAAATAAGGATTCAAACAGTCTATTTTTGCCTATAGGTATGTATATAGAGTCTTCACGTCAAAGTAAGCTTTAATAATTCTATATGGTGAAAAATATATCTTATTTATCTTTAAAAGTAATAATAAAGTTGAATAAAAGCTTAATATTTTGACAAATAATATTTATTTATAATTATGGCATCCGGCTCGTTATTAGTTATACCGAATTGAGTGTCCAAAATAAGGCTTAAAAATCTAAAAAAGAGGAAATTAAGAGTTTTTATCTCTCTAAATGATAAATAATTTGCTTATAGTATATCCTTTTATTGAGGAAGCACTAACGTCATGTTTAATCTAGTAAATAAGGCTCAATAACCCTTAAAAACGATCATTTTTTGAGAACTCTCTATAAATACATATAACTTAATAATTTATTCTTTCGATCATAAGTGGAACAACGGCCCTTAATTTTTTGAGTGCATTAGAACCACACTCCTCACGCTAAAGATATTACAATCTCTTAGTTGAAGATCGTCCACTACTGGTCGTCTTCTACCAGATGGAAGATTGAAAGACGCCAGTCAGATTGCCCGAGAATAATATCAACCACTTAATCACGGACCACCTACTTTTCCTTTTTGCCTGATTTCCCTTTTCCCCTTTTCTCCGTTGCCTGATATCTCTTTTCGCTGCTTTCGCTGCTTTCGCTGCTTTCGCTGCTTTCGCTGCTTTCGCTGCTTTCGCTTCTTTTTTTCCTTACTTTTTTCTTCTCTCTCGCCTTCAGTATTTTTCTTTTCTTTAATGGATCGAGGTTTAGTTATGGATACTGATTTCTATTTCGAAACTTTCATTATTTATACATTGAAACAAATAATTATAATGTATAATGAGAGGGTAAGCAGAAGTGAATCTCTGCTCGTTGTGCTTTTTTTTCATTGTAAGAACAAAGTAAATGCGGAATTCATCTCTCTAAAAAAGAATTAAGAAATAACTTTTAAAGTTCTTAAAAAGGGAGCAATTTATGAAAATTCTTGTACTTTATTCAGGCGAACTTGGAAAAAAGGTTATTCAAAACTTGATTAACCCGGGGAATTTCTGTGTGTCCTGCGGAGAGCTCTGCAACCACTGCAGGCAGGCCAGGAAGTCATATGCAAACCTGATTGTGGGAATTCATGAATTCCCAGAAGACCTGCCTCCGTTTATAGAAGAGCCAGGGCAGTACATGCCCCCGGGTCTTCCGAAATGTGATCTGATACTTGCTATTGGCATCCATCCCGATCTCCTTGCAGCCCTGCCAGACGTCGTGCGGGACACAAAAGCAAAAGCCGTAATTGCACCGGCTGAAGATTCAAAGAAAACCCCTGCAGGCGTCCTTGAGCAGCTTCGAACAGAGTTCGAAGTCATAGGAGTCGAGTTTGAGGCGCCAAAGCCCTTCTGTGCCCTTGAAAAAACCGGAAAACCGATTATAGATGCATTCGTTGATCTTGGCTTCGGAAGGCCTGTGCTCAGGATCGAAATGAGTCCCGATGGGAAGATGTTCATAGGCGCTGGTGTTCTCAGGGATGCTCCATGCGGCTCCACCTGGTTTGTGGCAAAAAAGCTCGGCTGGACTGATGTTTCCGGATATAAAGAAACCATTTCAGGTGCCCACCACTCCTACCCCTGTACCGGAAGCATGGACAAAGATCCTCAGATCGGGGACACTATCCTGCACAAGGCTGGGTATATCATCAGGGAAGTTGTTGAAGACGGAATGGAGTGTGCAAAAAAGGAAAAGTCTCGAATTTCAGCAGCCCTGGGAGATGAAGTTTCAAGCCCCAGCTTCTGAAAGTAGCGGAGTAATTTACAAATACTATCGGTAAACCACGGAAAATACCGGAAAAAGGAAGCACGGGCACAACTTTTCTGTTTTTTTCGTGGTTATGGTTTTTGTAATGAATTTTCCGCGCCCTTTCTTATTTTCCATAGTTACAGAATCCTGAGAAAATTAAATGTAGGTATTTACGTTCTAAACGTTATTTTTAGATCTGGGCCTGGAAATAGACCTCTTCATAGGGCTGAACCACTACAAATCCTTCTCCTTTGAAGGCCATCTGGATGGATTCTCCGCTGCTTCTTCCAACAAGGGTTTTCAGGGAAATATCAGTTTTTATGTCAGGTTCCAGGTTCCCTGACCAGGCAACTGTAGCATTGGGATCCGTGAAGACAGGGTGCCCTGCACTTACCTGGAGAGTTAGGGGGTCGTGATGGGTTGTTATGGCAACCATACCTGTTCCTTCCAGTTTCACGTTGAAAAGTCCTCCTGCCATCATACCGGCAACCCTTTTCAGCAGCCTTATATCCCAGTTTATCGAGGTTTCAAAGGCAAGGAGATCGTTTCCGTTTACAAAGATAGAGTCATTTTCAAGTTTCAGGACCGAGACTTTCTTTCCTTCGTCTGCGAGGTAAAGTTTTCCTCTGCCCTCAGCTTTTGTGAGGCTGACCCCTTCTCCTGTAAGGGATTTTTTCACGAGTTTGCCAAGTCCGTGTTCAAGTATTCCTTCCCGCGTAAACATAATATCTCCGGTGTAAGCAACCATGGAGCCTTTTTTTGTCCATACCGTCCCATCAAGGTTTACTTCAAGCAGGCGCTCGCGTTCCAGCTCGAAAACTCCTTGATTAAGATCTCTTTCTCCTGTGCTTTGAATGAAATCTTCTATCGAATAGCGTCCCATTTTTCTCATCTCTTTTTATGTTTTTATTTTTTTAGGACTGTATAGGAGTTTTATTGTTCATACTTGAATATAAAGTACGTCTATATTTTAGACTATGCTCCTGATGAGAAAACAGTGGTCTCGGAAAAACTGTTACTTATAAAACTGTTACTTATATTACTGGGATTTACGCGGTTGAACTGATAAACCAGCAACAAATACATGACTGTATAAATTTCAATAATCCTGGCAGATTTTGTGGAGTAGAGCAATTTCAGATATTGAAAGATAACGTGCAGAGAGCACATATTGTTGAGCATTTCCAGAATTTGAAATACAAAGAACAAGAACAGGTATTACGTTGTTTGAAACAAACTGGAGCATTACAAAAAATGCTGTAAATCGATTTCTAAGAAAGCCAAATCACTCATCTGTGTAAAAATTGTGGAACCTTAAACGTTGACTGCAAGGCAGGCAACCGAGTAAATCCTAACCTTAATAATTTTCAGAAAATAAACTGGATTACTCTCAGTTCATTAACTGAGAGTTTCCAAGTTCCTTATTTACAATTTACAATTTTATTGTCATGTATCTTTACATTAGTTTCTGTTGTATGCACATGTGCTATTGCAGGAGCAGGTAAATCATGGAAATAGTTACCGTAGACTTCTATGTTTGTAACCTTCCCTTCTAATTCCAGGCCTGCATATCCTCCGCCAGATGTGGTACATTCATTATTTGCAAACACTCCACCGGTAATAGTATAGAATCGACAGGATGAATTAGTCCGGTTAATAAATTTACTATTCTTAACTGTAATGCCCTTTGAATTATAGGCATAGACACCGTCGTGCCCGCACTTATTCACTGTAATTCCATCTATGAGAATATTGGAACATTTATTCAATAGAATAGCATCATTGCACCCATTTTTGAATGTAACATCCTGAATTGTTAGCCCATTGCAACCTATTAAAGTTGCCATGTTATAACAGGAGGTCCCAAGCTTGACTTTTGAATAGTAATCACTCTGACTACCGTCGACTACTATGTTACTTAGTCCAACATTAGTTGCAGAATTGCCTTTGATCATAAACATCGCTTTTTCGTTTGCGATACTGACCTTGCGCCCACCCCAGACAGGGAGCCCTGAGGCAAGTTTCACTGTTGCAGTGGTGTCTCCCGTCAGAGTCACTCCACTCCGAAGCAGAATGGAGTCAGCTATGTAATATGTGAACGAACCTTTTAAGTAGACTGTTGGGATGGAATTTGCTGCTGCATATTCAAGCGCCTTGTTAATCTCAACTTGATCGGCTTTTCCATCACAGTTGAAGTCTCCGCTTCCATCTCCGGCAACTGTTACCTGTGTACTCTGAGCGCCTAATACATTCGGTACGGTTGTTAAAATAAGGCATGTTACCAGGAATAGGGTTCCTAGTTGTCTTTTTAGCATCGTATCACCTTTGGGTTGGATTTTTAGAATTTGAGTAAACTCAAAATCTTTGGGGTAGTTGTATATTTTTTTCCCAAAGCCGATACGGTTGTTAAATTCAGGTATATTGTAAGGAATAGGGTTCCCTTTTGTCTTTTTTGCATCGTATCGCCTTTGGGTTGGATCTTTATCGGGAATCTAAGGATAATCAAAATTTCATAAAGTAATCTATACCTTTTCCCCAGATTTCTCAAAATTCCATATTACGTACTCGTAATACCTTATTTCCGACATATCTAATTAGATTGGGTTAGATTCTCTAATCAGGTCGGCTCTATACGGTTATTCAAAAATTTCTATTACGTCTGCGTAATATTTTTGAACCTATCCAATACGGTTCTCTGCGATTTATGTGGGGCGGACACGTTGCACACAGAGTCTCCACTCTCCAATCACCTTAAGGGATTAGTCATTGGAGGTGGCCGGACATGAGAAGCTTTGGCTTCTATCAATCAAAATTTGCTACTGACCATGGGATAGTTCCTTCTGGTCAATACCTCCTGTTTCAATTAATCATGGCCTTTAGCCAAGTCAACTCTTCTTCTGAAAAAGATTTCATTCAACTGTTGTTGAATTGCTGAGTTGACATTTAAGGTTTATGCGATCCTATTATAAAATATTTTTGGTATTTTAACGAATAAATTAATACAGTTTGCCGTTGTTTTAGGCTATTCCAGGTTTTTGAGTGGATGAATAAGTGAGATTTTGGATAAATTATTGTATTAATTGCCAAGTTAAAATTATAAAGATAACACTATTACTTAAAGAGAGATTAATACCAAAAAATAATTTTATTTTTCTAAAAATAATCAAAGATGAAAATGAAATATGATCTTATAATTGTACTACACAACTTAAAAACGCATTTCTCAGACGTAGCGCTCGAAAAGGTAAAAAAACTTGGATCTAATATTGGTATTTTTACCTCCTTGTTCGTCTGATCTTTAATCACTTAAATATATTTACAAAAGTATAAAGAAAAACCTTTCAAAAGAATTCCTTTAATCAGTTATGTGACTAAGAGATAAATTATAAATAAATATGCAGAGTTAGTTGGATCAAAATAATTTGCTAAAAGTCGAATGAAAACAGTTGAGGAACAAAATAAAAAGGCAGTTAATTGTTGAGGCAATTTCACTTCCAAAATAAACTACTTTAGTAAATATTTTTATAAGTTAGCTTCTGAGGAGCCTACTAAAGTTCAGAAAGATATCATTAAATCAGAAGGATATTTATCAGTATGTTCAGGGAAGCTGAAATTGGACAATCAATTCCCTATTTATTAATTTTTCTCCTCGTCTTAGCTTTTTCACTCTCTCTTTGATGCTGATTTTTCATTGATATTGGTTTTATTTCTTTACTTCTTCTCCAGAAGCTCATAAACGGCAGACTTCGAATTACTTCTCGTCGGGCGTTGTGCGAGAACTATGGCAAGGGCAGCTCCAGGTCTTTTCAGCATCGTTCCAGAAAACAAAAACCCCTTGACGGCATAGGGATTGAGGGCATAGAACGGTTCCTGCGAGTTTCGATACTGCCACTTTTTCTTCTTCCCTTTCAGTAATAGCATCCTCTCCGGGAGCAAGTCGGGAGCTTGTTCTGATCTCGCCCTGTGAAGGAGCCAGCTATGTCTCCGGAGGGCAGGGTGGGCATTACGTTGGCCAGGGATTAAGCTGCAGGGTAAATGCCCGTCTGACCTCTGGCTAAGATTACCGTGCCCGTAAGTTCCTGAACTAATATTTCCAGACGTATTTTCAGACGTCGGGATTTGAACCTAAAGCCTTATTAACCTGGTAGTAATTTTAATTACCCTTATCCTCAAAGACCTTTATCCTCAAAGATAGACACAGGTCGTTAAATTGGCTAGGAAGCCAAACTACATGTATACTCCCCTGTTATTGCAAACTTCTCAAAATTTCAGAATGAACATTGATATGCAACTAAGATTAGAAAATATTTTACTTCTATAACTATATATTGGTGACTAATTCTATTAATATGATAAATAATAAAATAAATCAATAAGTAGATTAAATTACAAATACATTAAAATTAATATAAGTTTGTGTTGTTATAATAAAGTCAGAAAAGATTTGGGCTTTATAAACGGCATATGGTGGGGAAGAAAATGAAAGGTAGATTACTTTCTATATCATCAGTTCTTATATTTTTGATTTTGATATCGACAGTGGCTTCAGCCGCACAATATACAAAAATTGGCAGTGGATCTGAGCCTGCTATCGATGTTAGTAAAGTAGCGTGGACAAATGATGGTGTTATTCACGTTTATGATCTGACTACTAAAAAAGACACCACAGTTAGATCTTCTGCAGCGTCTCATCCGGTTATCTCTGGCAACAAGTTAGTGTGGCATGACGAGAGTACTGGAGTGCCGAGGCTTACTGTATATGATATCAAGACCAGGGCCAGGTCTCACATTACAAAAAATGTAGACAACGGCAGCATTCCTGCGATTTACGGCAACAGAATCGTGTGGAGTGCAAATTCCAACGTCTACATGCGTGATATATCTAAGTCCGCCCAGATTAAGATAGCAGCTGGAAGCAATCCTGACATTTATGGTAACAAGATATCATATGACTCTGACTCTGCCGGAGATACTCCACAGATCTACGTATATGATATCACTACTAAAAAATCAATAGACGTCAGCCAATATGGCGATAACTTGCTTTCACACATTTATGGCAACAAAGTCATATGGTCGGATTTTTACACCAGGCTGGGCAATATCCGCATGTATGATATTGCCACCAAGCAACAGACAGAAGTCACAACCGGTGATGATATGACTGGTTACGATACTGGCGGTTCAACTGACGTAAACGGCAACAAGATTGTGTATTTAATACACAATGACCTTGCGAATATAGATTTAGGTGATGTATATGTGTACAACGTAGCTACCGGAAAGAGCACACAATTGTCTTCTGGTAACACTGCACAAACACCGGTTGTGTCCGGCAATGTCGTAGTGTGGTCAGATTCTGGTAGTATCTATGTTACATTACTGAAGAGCAAGGCGTAAAACCGGATCCCTGGTATTGGGATTTCGGCGATGGGATCTGCTCAGCATTTCAAAAACAGGTATCTTATTGTTGCCGCAGATGCCCGCTTTATGGATAAATTTAAGGTCAAATACAGAAAGAAGGTCAAGTACAGAAAGAAGGAAGTTTCTAAATTAGTTTAAGAATTTATGGGCTTAGCAAACTTTACGACTGAGCCCGCATTAAAACAGTTAAACAGACCTAAAACATATATAGTAAACTCAATATTTACTATTTCCTATTTTTGAATTTTTTTGGTTATTACCGAAAAATCTTTTACGGTCATAATTAATTTAGGAGCAAATAAGTTTAGTTAATACCTTAGCTTATAAGTTTAGTTAATACCTTAGCTTATATCAAGATGTGGCACAATTGTAAAATACGAAATCTCGTTTTCATTTTTAATTAAGAGGTAAACCATGAAGCCAAAGATTGACTCTACGAGTTTTGGTTCGATTACTGTAGACGGAAAGACCTTTGATCATGATATTATAATCCGCCTTAACGGGCAGGTCGAAGTAAGAGAGAAAGCGTTATCTAAGGAAGTTTACGGCACCTCCCATAAAATCTCGCTTGAGGAAGCAAAACACATCTATGAAGAAGGGACAGAAAAAATCATTATAGGAACCGGGCAGACGGGTTTTGTAAAACTTTCGGAGGAAGCTGAAGATTTTTTCACGGGAAAGAAATGCGGCATAGAACTATTTCCTACTCCCTGGGCAATTGAACGCTGGAATGAACTTGAAGGCAGAATCGCTGCGATGTTCCATGTAACATGTTAAATAAAAGTAGATAAGCTGGTGAGGCATGTAAAGGCAGCTTATTCGATATACAGGGTGTAGGGTTTTTCCTCTTTTGAAATAGCCCTGCTGTCCCATTGCTTCTGAGCCTGTTACCTTTTTATCCCAGCGTGGTTTACTCGAGTGTTTTCTTTACACCTTCTCTCGCTTCAATTTCTCTTACACGTATATCCATCTGGGGGAACGGAATTTCAATCTCTTCTTTCCTGTAAGCTTCAAAGATTCCTGCAGTTAGATTATTCTTTACATCCGCAAAGTCCCCGGTCTTTGTCCAGGCTCTAAGCTGCAAATTTATAGACGAATTAGCAAGTTCAGTGGTAATTACTGCAGGTTCGGGGTCCTGAAGTACAAGAGGGTGTCCTTTCATGAGATCAAGAGCTATCGTGATAGCTTTTTCAAGGTCTGAATAATAGCTTATCCCTACATCCACAGAAACTCTTCTGGTGGGCATGCGTGTCATATTAACAATGGAGTTTCCCCATACAAGCTTATTCGGAATTGTTATGAGCTGATTATCAGGTGTCAGGAGATCAGTTGACATAATTCCAACCGCTTTAACTTTCCCTGTCTGCCCATTTAAGGTCACAGTCTCTCCCATATCAATAGGCCTGATTGCCGCAATACATACTCCAGCAGTCAGGTTTGTGAGGGTATCCTGCATACCCAGACCCAGAACAAGGCCTATTACTGCAGAGACTCCCACTATATAACTATCCACATCAAAATTTAAACTCTTCAGGAAGGCCAGGATAACAATTACATAGAGGAAAATGCTCAGAAAATTGGTCAGAAACTGGATTGTAAGGCCTGAGATCCTTGTTTTCTGTATTCCTCTTCTGAAAGCATGAATAATATATTTTGATATAACGAACCCCAGGACCAGCACTATAAGCGAGAAAATCATTCTGGATACTGTTATTTCCGTATACGGAATTACCTGTTCCATTGTTCCATAACTCATTTTTATCCTCCGTTTTTTTCTTATTGTTCAGAAAAGATCAGAAACGTTTTTCATTCATCTGTACTATATGACTTAGTAAATAAAATGTAAAATTACATTAATCAAGATTACATTAATCAAGATTACATTAATCAAGATTACATTAATCAAGATTACATTAATCAAGATTACATTAATCAAGATTACATTAATCAGATTTACCCTCAGTATAAAATCATGCCTTAATTTATTTTATAAGTATTTGATCTAGGAATACTTTCTTTTGCTCTACCTTCTTATGCAGGAATAATTTTCTATAGAACAGGTCTTTCATAGAACAAATCTTTCATAGAACAAATCTTTCATAGAACAAATCTTTCATAGAACAAATCTTTCATAGAACAAATCTTTCATAGAACAAATCTTTCATAGAACAAATCTTTCATAGAACAGGTCTTTCATAGAACAAATCTTTCATAGAACAAGTCTTTCATAGAGCAAGTTTTAACATATATAGGGATTAAGGAAGTACATCTCAATAATTTCATCAAATTCAGGGAAGTTCCAGGTTGAAATGGATTAAAAAGCTCTTCGGAAAAAAAGAAGGTTCCAGTGAGGAAATTGGTCTAAAAGAAATCGATTTTGAAGACCTGTCTGCGTGGCTGGATGATAATTATCAAAAAATATCTTCTGGAATGGAAAAGGAAATTTCCGACCTTTTGAGGGAACTTGAGGTTTCGCTTTCAGAACTCAAAGAAAGTAACTCCAGGCTTGCGGAAGCAAAAGTCGAAGGAGATTTTGATATCAGGGCTGTAAAAAGGGCGAAGAGCAATAGGGAAAATGTGACAAAGCAGGTCTCAATGCTGATAGATAAAATCAGGGTTCAGGAAAATAAAGATTTCAGGGCCCTTAAAGAGTTTTATGAGACATCCGTAAAGAACCTCGATATTTGCCTGGAACATATGAACCAGAGTTTCAAATATACCAGAGGGGTTTTTCCTCAGGAATCAAAAGATGTTAGTGAAAGCCTTGCCAGTTTAGGTAAGGTCTTTAACGAGTTCAGAGGGGCAATTCTTGAGAATAAAAGAGAAATAGAAGCTATTGAAACCGCTTCTTCGGATATGAAAGAAATTCAGGCCCTTTCCGCTTCAACGGAAGCGGAAAAGCTGGAATTGGAGTCTAAAAATCGAAAAATCCAGGCTTTGAGGGATGAGATCTCCAGAGCCAGTCAGGCTCTCGAAGAATTCAAGAAAGGGGATACTTGGCAGAGTTTACAATACATGCAGGAAAAATTTAATGCTGTCAGAGACAGGCTCAAGAAAGCCGAAACAGGCTTGACTTCTCTTGTCCTGCCGCTTTCAGGCCATCTCTCAAGGATAAAAAAACTTCACGAAAGCGGCAGATACACCTTAAAGCCTGAAGTAAAGAGGCAGCTTGACATCTGCCTTGAAGATCCCATAAATGTTGACCCTTCTTTTTTCTCGGAGCTTCAAAAGATCTTTGAGGATAACACTCTGGATATGCAAACTCAGAAAAAGGAAAAAGCCCTGCTACAGCTCAGAACCTCAATTTCGGTTTTTCCAGAGAAGAAAAAAGAGTACCTTAAAATTCTGCAGGAATTCGAAGCAAAAAAAGCCGAACTCGCAGGCTCAGACACCGGAAAACTTGTCGCGCTTGAACATAAAGAAGCAGAGTTTCTGAGTAGAGTTCGCTTGCTTGAAGAAGATATCAAGGATTCCGAAAAGAAACTGGCTGCTTTAAAGGAAGAGCTCGAAAACAGGAAGGAAAAACTTCTTTCCAGCATTAATTTGATCGATAGTAATGTAAGACTGCACTTCCAACCTTAAATTTTTAGGGAGATCTGAAAACGGTTTCCTTTCTCCAAAATTTACAGCTTATTGATTTAGCTTATTATTTAGCTAGTGTCGCTTCAACAGCAAAATGTCGTATGAAATCGATTGCAACTATTCAGAGTTGTTAAATCCTTGAGGATTGACGCGACACTAGCTTATTGATCTACAACTTATCTATTATAGCTTATCTGTTTAGCTTATCTGTTTAGCTTATCTGTTTAGCCTATCTGTTTAGCCTATCTGTTTAGCCTATCTGTTTAGCCTATCTGTTTAGCCTATCTGTTTAGCCTATCAATTTTACCTATCGATTTATGAATTATCTGTTTGTAACTTATCAATTTACCTTATCAGCTAACCTTATCAATTTACCTTATTAGCTAACCTTATCAGTTTATAGCTTATCAGCTTGTTAACTGTAATCTTGGGAAGTAATTTTGGGGTCTGAGTCTCTTTTCTGGTAGTTGCCGGGCATTCTCAGACAATTGCTGGAAATTCTCTATGCTGATTTCTAAATTAATGAGCTGGTCATTATGAATAGAGTTTTATTGCGCTTATTTGTTTGTCTATTTCTCGTCTCTGTTTTCCTGTCAGGAAGCCTGAATTTCTCTTTTCCGGATATGCAAAGAGCATCTGCAACCGAAATGTTTCAGGACGGAAATGGAAATAGCAGTATTTCTCAGGCAGGGGCAGCACTGGAAGAAAATTTGTCCACAACGTCTTTGTTGTCCGCAGAATCTTTAAGCCATGTGCAGAAAAAACTCTCAAGTGACCTTCTGCGTCTGAGTGACGAGAGATTCCTGCTTCAGGGAGAGACGCCTGAAACTCTAAGAGCCCGGATGGTAAAGTTTGGACAATTACGTCAGACCTCCGTTTCGGAGCCAATGGTCAGCTCAGGTGCATATGCCGAAAAGATTTCTCCTCAGGCTGCTGAAAAAGTTCATGTCTACATCTATCTGGAGCCTTTTGCAAACAGCAGCATACTTGACAGTTATTGCGAGGTCACTGGCAGGGATGAAGAAAATCATATTGCAGTAGCTTGGGTTCCACCGGAATCTCTTGAGATACTTGCTTCCATGCCTGAAGTTAAGAACATCCAGACCGTTGTACCTCCCCTTATCAGGCAGGGAGGTAGGGTAACAGAAAGAGATTCAATCCTTAATTCTTCCAGCCTGAGGGAACTTTATGGTGTAAACGGAACAGGAATAAAAATCGGAGTCATATCTGACGGTGTGGACAATCTAGCAAAAGTACAGGCTTCCGGAGGCCTTTCTCCTGACGTGCACGTCTTAAGCAACAAAGTTGGGGGAGTGGAGGGTACGGCCATGCTCGAAATTATCCATAAAGTCACTCCAGGGGCAGAGCTCTATTTCCATGACTGCGGAAAAACCAGGCTTGAATTTAACAGTGCGCTTGATGCTCTTGTTGATGAAGGGTGCACTATTATCTGCGATGATATTGGCTGGGTTTCGGAGCCTTTCTTTGAAGACGGAATAGTGGCATCCCATGTCGAGAAGGTGATAAAAGACCATGACATCCTTTACGTAAGTTCCGCAGGCAATTCCGGAAACAGCCACTACCAGGGACTTTTCTACGACAATGGAAGAGGATGGCATGATTTTAGTGAAGGGCAGGGAAAGTTAAAGAACCTGCAGCTCGATATCCAGCCTTCAGGGCAGGTATGGTTATTCCTCGGGTGGGATGACCGTTGGGAGCACTCAGAAAATAATTATGACCTTTTTCTTATAGATGAGAACAGTTCGGAGATTATTGCGTCCAGTGAGATCTACCAGAATGGAGATGATCTGCCTCTTGAATATATCATGTATACGAACAAAGGAGAAAAAGACCTTAAAGCTTCCATTCAGGTTCGTAAAACTTCCGGAGAAGCCAGAGAACTGGAACTATTCATTTATTACTGGCCAGGAGTAATAGTCGCGCCTGAGAATCTTATTGCAGAAAACTCTATTTTCGGGCATCCCGCATTACCTGAAGTCGTAACTGTGGGAGCAGTCGATGTAAATGAATCCGAAAATTATCGGATTGAGAATTTCTCATCCCTTGGTCCGGTGACTATAGCCTATCCTGTAAGGGAAGTCCGCTCGAAAGCGGATTTATCAGGGATTGATGGGGTGAGTATTACGGGTTCAGGTGATTTTCCAAGCCAGTTTTACGGCACAAGTGCATCCGCACCTCAGGTTGCAGCTATTGCAGGCCTTGTCTGGAGCGCTTTTCCGGATAAGTCAGGAATGGATCTCAAAAGGCTGCTTTGTATGTCTTCAATTGACCTTGGGGATCCGGGATATGATACTGTTTTCGGGTACGGGCTTGTAGATGCCCTCAGAATGTATGAACAGGCAGCAAGAGATCCCCTTACTTTTACAGTGAGTGAAAACGGGAGTGGAGATTTCTTCTTGCTCACAGACGCCATAAACCACAGTAATCCAGGAGATACTATTCTGGTGTACCCTGGCACATACAGGGAAAATGTGAACGTTCCCTGGGCTCTTTCTATAAAGGCAGCTTCCGGAAAGCCTGATGACACAATCATAGAAGCGGCAAGTTCAGATGAACCGGTATTTCACGTGACCGGAAATTCCGTAAACATCAGAGGACTGAACATAAAAGGCTCTGCCGAAGCAAGCGGCATATATCTCGAAAGTGCCGGCAACTGCACTCTTGAGAATAATAAAATTTCAGGCTGTAGCCAGGGTATCCTGCTTGAAGGGGCATTTAACAATACCCTAATCCTGAACAATATCTCAAACAATACCGAAGGGCTCAGGTTAACAGCTTCTTTTCTGAATAGGATTGAGGAAAACGAATTTGATAATAACATCAATATCAACGAAACAAATATCAACGAAACAAATATCAACGAAACAAATATCAACGAAACAAATATCAACGAAACAAATATCAACGAAACAAATATCAACGAAACAAATATCAACGAAACAAATATCAACGAAACAAATATCAACGAAACAAATATCAACGAAACAAATATCAACGAAACAAATATCAACAAGATCTCTGAAGGAGAACTGAATCTCTCAAATAACTGGAGCACGGTAACAGAAATACATTACCTGTACGAAGGAAGAGTTTATGGCAGTCTTCTTGGGAATTTCTATTCTGACTATATGGGGCAGGATGCCGAAGGCAATGGAATAGGCGATACTCCTTATGGCAACGACTCTTTTCCACTTATGGCAAGGCTGGCTTTTTATTCCAGGTCTTCTGCTCTTGGAAATGCATACCCGGCAGAAAATCCGGTATCTATTGAGGGAGACATACTGGAATTTAACATTCTTTCAACAGGGAACTGCACTTTCAATTGGCTGATAAACGGCGTATCAATGCAATCAAATGAATCCGTATCTTCTGTGGGCTTTACCGTCAACACGAGTCAACTTCTGGATACTGTTCCAGAGAGCAGCTCCTCCTCTCCTTTTACGGTTGAATATAACCTTACTGTTCTCGCAGTAAATGACTCTTCAACCCTGCAGCATATCTGGAACTTGACAGTCCTTCCAACAGAAGAAGAGAGGGGCAGGATTGACAGAGTAATTGTATCAGCTCCGGTCAGTATCGAAAAAGATGTATATTCCTCTTTCAATTTCACAGCAGACAAGGAAATCCAGTCCAAATTAGGAGAATACAGTGTATACAGTGTATCTTTCCGTTCCCTGGAGGATTTGGGGAATGCAAGTGCCAGGCTGGAGCTTTTGAACGATGTGCCGTCGAAGGCACAGGGTAATCCGGCATCAGGCCTTGTTTACGGATACCTGAATCTTGAATTTGACAACAGCAGTATTTCAAATTCTGAGAATATTCTTAACAGGACAATAAAATTCCGGATTTCCAGGGACCGGATTAACGAAAATAATGTTAATATATCTATGCTCTCCTTGCAGCGGTATTCGGGTGGCATATGGAATTCTCTTAATGTTTCATGGTTGCAGAGTGACGAAGAATATGAATATTTCGAAGCCGAAACTTCAGGTTTTTCCTCCTTTGCAATCACCGCTTCCCTGGATGCTTCAATTGAGAACGAAAAAGATATAAAAGTTCGGAGGAGCTTCAGTGCGGGAAGAGAGAATGATTTTGAAACTCAGGACCTTGTTTCCTTTGCAGTTGCAGAACAGAAACAGAAAGAGTCTTTAAAATTTTCTAACTCCCGTCAGGGTGCAGAGAATAACTCTCTTGAAATAGGTCCCGATGGCGCACCTGAAGTCTGGATTACCCGTGAAAACGAGAATACTTCTAGAGGAGACGAGAATACTTCTAGAGGAGACGAGAATACTTCTAGAGGAGACGAGAATACTTCTAGAGGAGACGAGAATACTTCTAGAAGATATATCGAGAATACTTCCAGAAAAGGTGCAGATATGGAGAATAAGAATATTCCAGGCCCTGATTTTGGAATTTGTGCTGTTCTGTTGCTTGCAGGAGCTCTCTGGATGAAAAAGAAATAAGGTACAGATGCCTGAAGTCTTCTGGGGAGTTTCAGGGACTTTTTCTGTTCTAATTTTTCGATCTCTTTTATTTCAATCCATCTTATTTTTCTTTCTATTTCTCTGTTTATATCATTTTCACTTTTGTTTCAATCTATCATGTTTTTCCTTCTATTTCTCTGCTTATCATTTTTACATTTTCATCCTGTCCTTTTAGATGTTGATTTCCTTTCCGGTTTTGTCAAAGACCTTATGTGCAATTTGGAAACGCTTTTAAGGACATATTCATTACCTGATAGCTATATTTGAGATCTTCTGATAGTTTTAGTTCCCCTTTAACGAGAAATTTAAGAAAAGAGGTTTGATAATGACAGAAGTGCTTTACTTCCTTGATTGCTACCTGAAAGAATTTGAAGCAACCGTTGAAAAAGTGACAGATGGAAGGTATGTCGTCCTTGACCGTACAGTCTTTTATCCCGAAAGTGGAGGTCAACCCAATGATACCGGAAAGTTAATTCGCGAATCCGACGGGGCTGAGTTTGAGGTTATCTACGTTGGTAAGTTCAATGGAGAAATAAGCCACGAAATAGTTCCGGCCGAAAACGTCTCTACAGGTCTGAAAGCCGGAGATAGGGTAAAAGGAGTCATAGACTGGGACCGCCGCTACAGGCACATGCGGATGCATACGGCGACTCACGTTTTAGCCCGTGTAATTGAAAAAGAAGCAGGAGCTCAGATTACCGGTAACCAGCTGGGCCTTGACCAGAGCCGTGTGGATTTCAGCCTTGAAGCCTTTGACAGGGACAAGTTCACCGAATATGAGAAAATAGCAAATGATGTGATAGCACAAAACCATCCTGTCAATCTCTACCTGGTCAGCCGCAAAGAAGCCGAAGAGAAACTTTCAAGGCTTACCACCCTTGCCAAAGGTTTTTCCGAGGAAATCAGTGAAGTCCGCCTTGTTGAAATCGAAGGCGTGACGATCGAAGCCTGCGGCGGGACTCACCTGAAGAATACAGGAGAGATAAAAAGGGTCAGGATTGAGAAACTCCAGAACAAAGGGAAAAGCAACAGAAGAATGTACTTCACACTTTTGAATTGAGTTCAAAATTATGTTTGCAACTTAATCTCAAAATCTTTTCTTTATTTTTTCACAACTTGCAGATTTTTTTGTTCAGACTTTTCGGAGAAAAATGGTATTGAAATTTAATATTTTCCTGAATTACATAATTAGTAAATCAAGTTTATATATAGAAAATGATCATATATTTTACATATCTTTCTAATATCAATCGGAACTAAATTGAATATTATAAGATCGGAAGATTTAATTCGGATTCCGATTTGTATGGAATGCCTCCATGAAAAAATTGTATCTGTTTTGATAAAATTGTGTTATTGATTGCTATGGGGAAAAAATATGAGAGATGTCACTGATGGGAAAAAAATCAGAAAGAAAGTTACTGAAGTTCAGGAAAAGCTGCAGTTGCAGGAAAAACTGAATTTGCTTACCTGGGCAGCCGAATCCTCAATTATTTCCCTCATCACTATGGATCTAAAGGGAAACTTAACCTATGCGAATCCTTTCTACCTTAAGATGTGGGGATATCAGAAGGCTGAAGAAATACTGGGGAGGCACGCCTCTGAGTTCTGGCTCTTTTCCTCTGAGCTGATAAGGGCTGTAGATGAATGCCGAGCAAAAGGAGAATGGATGGGAGAACTCGTAGCCAAAAGAAAGGATGGAACGTTATTTGATGCATCTGTATCGATGAACTTGATCAGAGACGGCGACGGAGAGTTCATCGGGATTACGGGCTCCTGTATTGATATCACCAAGAGCAAGAAGGCTGAAGGAGAATTGAAAATACGTACTCAGGAATTGTCTGAAGCAAAAAGCCGTCTCGACCTGGCTCTTGAAGCCACAGGGATGGGAACATGGGACTGGGAAGTAGACAGCAATACCATGAGCTGGGATGAAAACCTTTTTCGTTTGGTTGGTGTAACGCAGAAAGAGTTTCAGCAAACGTATCATAGCCTGATCGAACTCTCTGATAAAATTGTGCCTCCTGAAGATAACAAACGAATGATGGAAAAGGTGCAAGAGGTCGTGGAGGGAAAGACAGACAGTTACGAAATCGAACATCGCGTTATTCGGCCTAACGGCAAAATCCTATATTTTCTCGTTAAAGGTCGTGCCTACCGGAATTCAAAGGGTAAACTGGTACGTTTAATTGGAACAACACTGGATATAACTGACCGAAAAATTGCCGAGGAAACCCTGCGGAAAAGTGAGGCAAATCTTGTCAGAGCTCAGAAGATCGCACACCTGGGGAACTATTCCTGGAATATTCTCACTGGAGAGGTCTCATGGTCAGAGGAACTAAAATCTATCTGGGGCTGCAGGCCTGATGAAGAGCCTTCATTTGAAGAGGTTGTTTTACGGGTTCATCCTGAAGATGTGGGCCTTTTTCTGGAGGCCGCGCGCCTTGTGCGGGAAGAAAATATCCCCTTCAATATCGAATATCGAATTGTTCGGCCTGAAGACGCGGTGAGGCATGTTCATGATCAGGGAGAGATTACCTGCGATGAGTTCGGAAATCCCATCCGAATGTTCGGGATTACCTTGGATATTACAGAACGAAAATGCATGGAAAAACAGCTTCTTAGCGCTAAAGAAGCTGCAGAAGCAGCGAGTAGGGCAAAAAGTGAATTCCTGGCCAATATGAGCCATGAGATCCGCACTCCTATGAATGCGATTCTCGGAACGCTGGAACTCTTGCTTGAAACCGATCTAAGTGGAGAGCAGCAGGAATACGTGCAGCTGGCTCATATCTCTACAGAATCCCTCCTTTCCGTAATAGACGATATCCTTGACTTTTCAAGGATTGAGCAAAATAAGATGGAACTTGAGCAAGTCGAGTTCGACCTTAAAAGCCTCATCTCCCATCTCATTAGCTTACTTGCGGGGAAGGCAAATTCCAGAAGAATAAAAATAACCTCTCATCTGGAAGAAAATATACCTACTACTTTTATTGGAGATCCTGTTCGTCTGAAGCAGGTTCTTTTTAACCTCATTGGCAATTCAGTAAAATTTACAAAAGAAGGAGAAGTTACCCTTTCCATAGAAAACTATGAAACAGGAAAACCAGATTACGATGAGGACATAACACTTCTGTTTAAGGTCAGAGATACGGGCATCGGCATTCCTCAAAAAAGTCTTGATAGCATATTTAATGCCTTTGTCCAGGCTGATACTTCTATCACAAGGAAGTACGGCGGAACGGGCCTTGGGCTTGCCATATCCTCACAACTGGTAGAGCTAATGGGCGGCAGGATCTGGGTCGAGAGCGAGGTAGGGAAAGGAAGCACTTTCTATTTTACAGTCAAAGTAAAAAAAGCAGCAAAAAAGGAATACTCTGACGAAAAAAGAGAACTTTCCGAAATAGAAGAAAAAGTGATCGGGTCAGTGGAAGATACAATAATCAACCTTGAGAGAAAAATTTCCTGCAATCGGGGCCTGAATATTCTTCTTGCTGAAGATCATCCTATAAATCAAAAACTTTTTGTCAAGCTTCTGGAAAACAAAGGGAATCAAGTAACACTGGTAAATAATGGACAAGAAGTACTGAATATCCTTTCGAGAAAGGACTTTGATGTTGTAATTATGGATGTCCAGATGCCAGGCATGGATGGGTTGGAGGCCACAAGAAAAATCAGAGATCCTTCTTCCAGTGTAAGATGGCATGAAATTCCGGTAATTGCCCTTACGGCCAGAGCTATGGAAAAAGATAAAGAAAGTTGTCTTGAAGCAGGTATGAGTGATTACATTCCAAAGCCTTTGAAAAAGGAAAAACTTTTCAGATCACTGGAATATGTGAAGGCTGGAAAGCTGTTTCGGGAAAAAAGATCCCTGAATCAGGGCAGAGAATCCTACTCTACGGAAAAATCATTCCCAGACATGGATGGAGAATTTTCTTATAAGGAAAAAACATCTTCAGATCTTTCGGAAGATCTCATATTCGATCTGCAAGGAGTATTTGCGAGAACTGAGGGTGACGTGGTCCTTTTAAAGGAAATGGTTAGAATTTTCCTTGCGATGGCTCCGAAGACGCTGGATTCGATAAATACAGCTTTAAGGAAAGAAAACGCTGAAGAACTCAGGGAGGATACACACACTTTAAAAAGTGCAGCAGGAACTATAGGTGCAAATAGGGTTTTCAGAACTGCTTATGACCTTGAACAGATAGGAAGAGAAAATAATATGATTCTGGCTTCTCAGAAATTTAGGGAATTAAAAGCCAGACTTGAAGAACTTGAACCTGTTCTTGTTAGATACCTGGAAAGTCAGACACGTTAGCCCTGCTGATAATGTTGATTCTGCTAGTTCCGTTGATAAATATTAATCTTGATTTTAATTCCGATTTCCTTGAGAGGTGGGATGGTGAAAGTTCTAATAGCCGAGGATGAACCGATCTTCAATCTGTGGCTCAAATCCATGTTGACCAAATGGGGTTATGATGTTATTTCAACAAGAGACGGATTTGAAGCCTGGGAGATTCTGAAAGGAAAAGACCTTCCAGGACTTGTAATTCTCGACTGGGAGATGCCGAAAATGAAAGGCATAGAAGTCTGCGAAAAAGCAAAAAAAGACTCTCGGCTAGACGGCATATATATAATTCTTATAACCGGCAGAGACACAGAACAGGATCTAGGGAAGGGTTTTGAGGTAGGTGCCGATGATTATATCAAGAAACCTTTTAATAACCAGATATTGAAGACAAAAATGGAAGTCGCAAGAAAAGCTCTTGGACTTTGATTTTTTTTCTTTACCGGACCTGTGCAGGGAACAGGCTATTTTAAATTCCTGTGATAATAGATCCTGTGATAAATCACGGAAGCTGTACTCTTTTTCATACAAGTTTTCAATAAAGGCAGTTTATCTAACAGCACTGAAAGCAACTTATATATATTTAGAGACTTACTTTTATTCACAGGAGGTTTCTGATTGAGTTTACTCACCAATATATGGGGATTAATTGCTCTGGTTTCATTTATATGGGTCCTTTATGACGTGCTGACCCGAAACAAAGGACTAAATGATATGATGAAGATTATGTGGATCGTGGTTGCTCTCATCTTCGGAGTACTCGGGGCTATACTCTATTATTTTATTGGCAGGAGAAGGTAATTAAGGCAAGTTCCGAATAATTGAGATCAAAGACTATTTCCCAGGAATTTAGACTTATATTTCTTTCTATTTTTTCTATTTAAAATGAAACTGGCATTCTGCAGATGTTCTCAATAAAATAACATTTTTCTTGCTATCGTTTTTGGATATTTGCTCAAAAATCTGCAGCTATTGAGCTGATCTCAAAACCAATTTTATTCTCAAATATGTAAAGTTTCAGAAATGTCAGCATTTTCTGCCGGGTGAATGGAAAATCGAAAATGAATTACCTGTTTGATATTATTCTGTGAATTTATTCTGTGAATTTATTCTGTGAATTTATTCTGTGAATTTATTCTGTGAATTTATTCTGTGAATTTATTCTGTGAATTTATTCTGTGAATTTATTCTGTGAATTTATTCTGTGAATTTATTCTGCATATGGTCTCTGGTCCAAAATCTAGTGATTTTTGCATTTCTCGATTGAGAATCTGAATTCGTAAGAAGAATTCAATCTCCAATCAAAATTAACATTCGATATCTAAAGACTTCAACCAAGATGTACAATCACAAGGATTGTAACCAATTACAAAATCTAGTGATTTTTAATTTTACGCTCATCACTGGATTTTGGTACTGAGTCCTGCATATGTATATATTTATATATTTCAGGAAAATATTTTCTATCAGGCAGAATCACAGAGAAGGAGGATTACTTTCCAGGTCTTTATTTCCATATTTTATCCGGTTAGCTCTTAGGTAGTTGGGCGTAAACGAGTGCAAGGTCATAAAAAAGTGATTTCATGGTAACCGAACAAAATGAAAATTTAAAGTGCGATTATCGCGATCGAAAATCCTCTCTTAAAGGTGAAGTTGAGCGTCAGTTAATACATCTATTTACTGGAATCACTTTAATCCTCTTAATTCGAGCAGCCGGCGACAGGGCATTGATTGTTCTATTGCTTCTGCTTGTCTTCTATGTGACGATATCAATCTTGATTCTAGCAAATAAGTTTCCTATTTCGCTATCTACTTTTCTATGCAGATGGGGAAGACTTTCAAAACAGAATACACCGTTTAAAGGAACTATCCTTCTCCTCTGCGGCATAACTATTTCTTTCATATTATTTCCTGAAGAAATCGCGTATGCTTCAATTGCGATAGTAGCATTCGGAGATTCGATAGCAACCGCTGTAGGTATCTTGATAGGCAGGCATAAGCTTCCGTATTCTGAACAAAAAACCGTAGAAGGAATAGTTTCCGGCACTATAGCAGCTTTTTTAGCCTCCTCTTTTTTTGTAACTCCTGTTCAGGCTCTTGTTGGATCTGCAGGAGGGATGCTGCTGGAAAGTGTTATAAATCAACAGACTAGCAGAGTATTTAATTCTCAGATTAATTCTCAGATTAATTCTCAAATGGTATTCAAGTTTTTCCTTAATGATAATTTCTTAATTCCCTTATTCTCAGGTTTACTGATGTTTATTATAGGGCTTATCTAACATTCGAGTTTTTTTACTTATCATGGAGTAGATTTGCACTGTTGCTCCTGCTTGTTCTGGTGCAGTATTACATATCGCCTACTTTCACATATCGCCTACTTTCGGCAGGTCGACATTAGAAATTATAATATTTTTCTTAATACCGTTTTTGAACATTCGCTAACTGTATATTAGGTTTAAAGCTAGTATCACGAAAACTTAATTGTGGATCATCAATTTAAGGTCAAAACCATATCAGCTGATGGAAGCTACCAAATAATATGTTCGATAATTAGGTTTTTACGATACTAGTACCATGACAACTTAGTTGTGAGCCACTTATATACTTTAAGTTCATTTTATATCTTATGTTAAATATTAATCTTAAAAATAGTGAAGTGAAATTCCTTACAAACTTTATAAAAAAAGGACTGAAAAATGCAAGATCTCTTACCAGAGCACGTATTCTACTACTGGCAAATCAGGGAAAAGGGGACACTGAGATTGCAAAAA
>Ga0209639_1001372_pt1 | contig 24771 bp, 15 predicted proteins | sample EPASupsiteHSE605_FD_187268 | JGI IMG/M metagenome (GOLD analysis project Ga0209639, IMG submission 187268) | Bioremediated contaminated groundwater from EPA Superfund site, New Mexico - Sample HSE6-05 (SPAdes) (version 2) | ecosystem: Environmental > Aquatic > Deep subsurface > Groundwater >...
GAAACAAAAATAACAGTGCCGCAATCCGGTTTGTCAATTCTACCTGTTCAACAGGTAGATGAAGAAGTGATGTCTTCACGACCCCGCTTTGCCTCAAGAAATACTTATTTACATCACGAGGTTCAAAAGAAATCTGATGAACGAATCCACGTTCTCTTTATGACATCTTATCCACCTAGGGAGTGTGGAATTGCAACTTACTCACAAGATTTGGTAAAAGCTCTGGATCATAAGTTCCGTAATTCCATTGCAGTGAATATATGCGCTCTGGAATCAGAAGAATCAGGCTTTGCTTATCCTGAAGAGGTGGAGTATGTTTTAAATACTACACTTGCGGAAGATTATCAAAGGCTTGCCAGTCAGATAAATCTTAACTCTAACATAAGTATTGTGCTGATTCAGCATGAATTCGGCTTTTTTAAAGCCCGGGAAGATGCATTCATGAAGTTTTTAATTGATGTGAAAAAGCCAATTGTAATAGTGTTTCATACGGTACTGCCTCACCCCGATCTTCTCTTGAAATCGAGAGTAAAAAGGATTGCTTCCCTTTGTAAATCAGTGATAGTAATGACTCATAATTCGGCAAATATTCTTGCCATTAACTACGATATACCTCAACGAAAGATCTCAGTAATTGCACATGGAACACACCTTGTACATCATATCAACGAAAAAATATTGAAACAAAAATATGAACTGGCAAACCGCAAAGTTCTTACTACGTTTGGATTGTTGAGTTCCGGAAAAAGCATTGAAACGACACTGGAAGCTTTGCCTGCCATTCTAAAACAATGTGGAGAAGTGATTTTTCTGATCATCGGGAAAACACATCCAGAGGTATTCAAGGCTGAAGGAGAAAAATATCGAAACAAGCTCGAACAAATAGTTGTTAGTTTGGGGCTGGAAGAACACGTTCGCTTTATTAATCGTTACCTGGATTTACCTGAATTACTCGAGTATTTACAACTTACCGATATTTATCTTTTTACCACGAATGACCCGAATCAGGCTGTAAGCGGTACCTTTTCGTATGCCATGAGTTGTGCCTGCCCGATTATATCCACATCAATTCCTCATGCACGTGAAGTGCTGCAAAAAATACCCGGTCTTATTTTCGATTTTCAGGATTCAGAGAAGCTGGCCGAAAATGTGATCCGTCTGATGAATAACGATCCTTTACGCCGAAATGTTGTCGACAATATTCTTCAATATGTTGTGTCAACTGCCTGGGAAAACTCTGCCCTTGCTCATACATTGCTTTTTAGAGAGATAATGGGGAAAAACAGTGCGATTCATTACGATATGCCCGAGATAAACCTGAATCATATTCATAAAATAACATCCAATACAGGAATTATTCAATTTTCGAAAATAAATCAACCAGATATAAACAGTGGCTATACCCTTGACGATAATGCACGGGCATTAATTGCAATGGGAATGCATTATGAATTAACAGCCGATGAACATTGTATTCCCGAAATAATTAAATACCTGAACTTCGTTAAGTTTTGTCAACAGCCAAATGGAGACTTTCTGAATTATGTTGATAAGAATTTGGCTTTTACCGATCAAAATAAGAACGTAAATCTTGACGATTCCAACGGAAGAGCTGTTTGGGCTCTTGGATATATACTTTCTCTTCATGAAATTTTGCCTGAAAATATAATAGCAGAGGCTGATATTATATTCAATGATGCTATGCGGAAAATTGAAAAAATAAACTCAACCCGCGCAATGGCTTTTGTAATCAAAGGGATTTACTATGCTCAAAACCGGGTTGCTAATCTAAGGCATATTCCGCTTATGATCACCTTTGCCAATCGGATGGTTCAGATGTACAAACATGAGGCCGATGAAAAATGGGAATGGTATGAAGGATACCTTACGTATGCCAACAGCATTTTACCTGAAGCAATGCTCTATGCCTGGAAGCTGACAGATAATTTTGTTTATAAGGAGATTGCAATAGAGTCGTTCGAGTTTTTACTAACCCATATTTTTAACGATAATGGTATTGAGGTAATTTCTAACCGAAACTGGCTTTTGAAAGGAGCACAGCAGGGACAGTTTGGCGAGCAACCGATTGATGTAGCTTATACCATTCTTGCACTTAACGCTTTTTATGAAGCATTGAATGAAAAACGATACCTCAATCTTCGTAAAACTGCATTTAACTGGTTTTTGGGAAACAACCGTTTACACCAGATTATCTACAACCCCTGTACGGGTGGTTGTTATGACGGATTAGAAGAAAAACATGTGAATCTTAATCAGGGTGCCGAATCAACTGTGAGTTATCTGATGGCTCGTTTGATAATGGAAAAAAATCAGGATTAAATATTCTATAATTTTATTTTCTACTGCTAAATATGTGTGAATAATGCAACTTTCTTCTGGAATTGTGTAATGCTTTTGCTGTAAGAACAGCTTATTTTTAATTTCGTAATATTCATGATTTATCAAGGTGTAGTTTTCTGTATTTGATTCGTTTTTTAAAAGGATGAAAATGGAGAGAGCTATTTCTAACTCCTGAAGCAGATGTTGTTTGAGAGCTATTACGCTTTTTGTGAATATTCAGAATTATCGATGTTCAATTTATTACCGATCGCGTTATGAATGTTTTATTTCTCTTTCCACAATACCCTGATTCATTTTGGAGCTTTAAACATGCGATGCGCTTTATCTCCAAAAAAGCAGCGGTTCCGCCGTTAGGTTTAATCACGGTTTCGGCTATGCTTCCTGAAACGTGGACGAAGAAACTGGTGGATTTGAATGTTTCTCCTTTGAAAACAGCAGATATTGTATGGGCTGATTATGTATTTATCAGTGCAATGTATATTCAAAAAGAGTCTGTTGATCATATAATTGCCGAATGTGTAAAATATAATGTGAAGATTGTCGCCGGAGGACCTCTTTTTACGCAGGAATTCAAAAATTATCCCATGATTGATCATTTCGTATTGAACGAAGCTGAGATAACATTGCCTCGTTTTCTGAATGATTTAGCCAATGGAAACCAACCCAAAAGAGTGTATCAAACGCGTCTGTTTGCCGATTTATCGCTTACACCTGTGCCCGACTATTCTCTTTTGTCACGGAAAGATTATGCCTTTATGAATATACAGGTGTCCCGGGGTTGTCCGTTCTCGTGCGACTTTTGTGAGATTACTACACTCCTGGGCCATAAAGTGCGTATGAAAGAAACCCAAAAAGTATTGTCGGAACTGGAAGCCCTTTATAAGCTTAACTGGCGTGGCCCGGTATTGATTGTTGACGATAACTTTATTGGCAATAAAAACGAGATAAAATATAAATTACTTCCCGCGCTCAAAGCGTGGATGATTGCACATAAACATCCCTTCGTTTTCAATACGGAAACATCTATTAATCTTGCTGACGACGAAGAATTGATGAAGTTGATGGTTGATGCCGGTTTTAATTCTACATTTATTGGAATAGAAACTCCGGCTGAGAATTCGCTTAAAAATTGTAATAAAATGCAAAATGTCAACCGGAATCTGTTGGAAAGTGTTGTAAAGATTCAAAAGGCCGGATTGCAGGTTTCGGGCGGATTTATTGTGGGTTTCGACAGTGATACTTCATCAGTTTTTCAACGTCAGATTGATTTTATTCAGCAAAGCGGAATCGTTTCTGCAATGGTAGGACTGCTCAATGCTCCTAAAAATACGAAGCTTTACAAACAAATGGAAGCTGAGAACCGATTAACGTCCATCTCCTCCGGAAATAATACCGATTTTTCCATGAACTTTTCTCCAAGGATGAATCAAAATGAACTGCTCGAAGGGTATAATAAGATTATCCAAAATATTTACCGCGAAAAGCCTTATTACAAGAGAATCAGGCAATTTCTAAAAAATTACAATCGTCCGCATAACCGGCATACGGGTTTGGATTTTACCAAATTCAATGCTTTTTTAAAGTCGATAGTCGTTATAGGTATTCTTGGCAGAGGGAGGGGCGAATATTGGAAATTTATTTTCTGGACTTTGTTTAAACGTCCCGGGTTGTTTGTTGATGCGGTAACATTTGCCGTGTATGGATATCATTTTCGAATTGTATATGGGATAGGAGGTAAATCATGAGCAAATTATTTATTTATTTTCTGCGTTGCTTTTACTCTTGTCGAAATGCCTTTTGGATTTCGAGAGCAAGTGTTCGAATAGTTAAATGTGCAAGCATATCTGTTAATTCAGTGAAACAATACTTTTCAATCTGATTTTTAAAATACGAAAGTACATGAAAAACATACTCTATATCATAGCCGGATTACTTGTTGCCATGTGGGCATTTATCTTCTTTAAATTTAATGCCAACCCCATTGTACATCTGTTACTTGTGCTTTCAGCCTTTATATTTGCATATCGTATTGTCCTCCGGAAACAATTGTAAAAATCAATCATCTCTTTTTACGAATTTTCTGAGAGCAGAAATGGTTTCTGATAGTGTTGCCATCTCTTCTTTACACAGCAAATAATGTGAACGTTGAAACGTGAAAAATACACCAACCCCATCAATCCTTTCAATCCCGTCAATCTCATGCAAAAGATATAAATATTCTATACGAAAAACGCAGATCGTTTGGATTTCGAGGTGATTTCGTGCAGGGAAAAATAATCCGTAGTTAAATTCTGGTAATGGTTATTTGAATAAAAAAGGGGTTTAATCTTTGAATATCCGCCTGGGCGTAATCATTCTATTAATGATCACTAAGCCTGAGTACCCTTAGTTTTATATAAAATTCATGTTGAGGGAGGCGTTTTTATCAATGCTGAAAAATTAAGTGTTCAAAAACAAAAAAAGCCCGGCAGGATTAATTCTGCCGGGCTTCGCTTACTATTTCGATACGTTAGCTTTCTGTTTCGTCATTATCTTCTTTGTCGCATTCACATTCGTCAAAACTTTTGTTGTATTGGTACATTGCACGCTGACTCATCCCCATGCTGGAGAATCCCCCGTCGTGAAAGAGGTTTTGCATGGTTACCTTTTTGGTGAGATCCGAAAAGAGTGTAATGCAGTAGTCGGCACATTCGTCGGCTGAAGCATTTCCCAGTGGCGACATGCGATCGGTGAAGTCCATCAATCCGTCAATTCCTTTTACTCCGCTACCGGCAGTGGTAAGGGTAGGGGATTGCGAGATGGTATTTACGCGTACTTTCTTTTCGCGACCGTAAATATATCCGAAACTGCGGGCAATTGATTCCAGCGCAGCTTTTGCATCAGCCATGTCGTTGTATTCAAATAATGTACGTTGAGCAGCAATGTAAGAAAGGGCAACTACGGAGCCCCATTCGTTTATTGCATCCATCTTTTTTGCAACCTGCATCACTTTGTGAAATGATAATGCGGAAATGTCGAGCGTTTTCAGAAAGTATTCGTAACTCAAATCATCATAGGGCTGACGTTTACGAACGTTGGGCGACATTCCGATAGAATGAAGGATAAAATCAACCTTTCCTCCCAGTATTTCCATCGATTGGGTAAGAAGGTTTTCCAGATCTTTTACGCTGGTTGCATCAGCAGGGATAAATGTTGCATTGCATCTTTCGGCAAGTTCATTGATAGAACCCATACGAATAGCAACCGGGGTATTTGTAAGTACAAATTCAGCACCTTCATCATGAGCTCGCTCGGCCACTTTCCATGCAATGGAAAGGTCGTTCAAAGCTCCGAAAATAATCCCCTTTTTCCCTTTGAGTAATTGATAAGCCATAATAAACTTTTTAGTTAATATATCTGATGAATCAATTCCTTTGCGGCTTTGCGTGCAGTATCGGTAACTTTATCGCTACTGAGCATTTTGGCAATCTCTTCAATTCGTTCGTCATTCGATAATTGTTTGATATTTGAAAATGTTTTTTCGTCATCACTTTGCTTGTAAGCCCAGAAATGATAGTCGGCGGAAGCCGCAATTTGTGGAAGGTGTGTGATCGCAATCACCTGCATATAGTTTGCCATCTTTCGCATGATAGAGCCTACTTTTCCGGCAATATCGCCTGAAACTCCGCTGTCTATTTCGTCAAAAATAACAGTTGGCAGTATGTTTTGTTTCGTAATAACTGATTTTACAGCCAGCATCAGTCGTGAAAGTTCTCCTCCCGAAGCCACTTTCGACAGATCACGAAGCTCTGAGCCCTTGTTGGCACTGAACAATATGCGTACTTTGTCTAATCCATACCGCCCAGGAATTGAATTATGTGTTATTTCAATATCTATTTCCGACTCTGCCATTCCAAGGTGAGACAAAACTTCTTTCAGTTGCTTTTCAAGTTCTGGTTTTGCTTTTTTGCGATGTATGGAGAGGTCATTCGCCAGTGCAATCAATTCGCAGAAAATCTTTTCATTCTCTTTTCCCAGACGGGTAATTTCTTCTTCGTTGGAAGAGTATAGAGAGAGCTTTTCTTCCAGATTGTTTTTTTTGGAGATTAGGGATTCAATTGTATCCACATTGTGTTTGCGAAAGAGATGCTGAATCAGTTCCAATCGTTCATTCAACTGGTTTTGAATTTCGGGATCGAAGTGAATTTTATCCTGCAATGTATCCATTTCGTTGCTAAGGTCTTTTAGCTCAAGTAATGCCGAATTCAATCGCTGGGCGTAAACCGGAAGTTCCGGATGCACATTCCCCATCTTTTGAAGTTGAGAAAAAATTCCGGTAAGCTGTCCCAATATGTTTAATTCGCCACCATCCATCCGGTAAGCCGATTCGTATAAAACGGATTTGATTGCCTCGGCATGATTTTGAATTTCCAGGTTCTGTTCTATTTCCTGAAGTTCACCTTCAACAAGATTTGCATCGTCCAGCTCCTGATAGAGAAATTGCAGAAAATCGAGCTCCTGCTTAATCTGAGCATCTTTTTCGAGCAATGAATCAAGCCTGATACGCAGTTGTTTCCATGTATTATATTTTTGCTCATAAGCAGTGAATAAATCCTGACGATTCAAAAATGTATCCAAAACTTCCAGTTGAAAATCGGAAGTATTTAACGAAATTGTATTGTGTTGCGAATGTATGTCAATTAACTGTTCACCAAGCTCTTTCAATACATTGAGTGTAACGGGTGTGTCGTTTATAAATGCACGGCTTTTCCCTTGTGGGGATATTTCGCGACGGATGGTAGTCTCTTTTTCAAAATCAAGTTCATTGGTATCGAAGAACGGTTTTAACGTATCTAATGCGGAAAGGTCAAAAATACCTTCTACAATACATTTCTTTTCTTTCTCAAGTAACGACTGCACATCAGCCCGCTGACCCAATATCAGCGAAAGTGCGCCCAACAAGATTGATTTACCCGCTCCGGTTTCACCCGTGATAACCGTTAATCCGCTTGAAAAGTCAATTTCAAGTTTCCGGATAAGAGCATAATTTTCAACGGAAAGATGTAATAGCATACATTCAAAAAAACCTAAGTGAAGAAATTAACTAACTGCTTTAAAAGCCGGTACTTAATCATTCTTTGACTTCGTTGAACAGACCAATTTCTTGATTAATAGTTGTCAGGCTGAACGAAGTTGAAGTCTGTTTAATGATCTGTTGACTTTTTATACAAGCTACTTAAATTGCCTCTCAAAAGTAATCAAAAAAGAGCAAAAGAGGGTTTAATTCATGTTAAGTATATTCTGATACTTTCCAACGTTCGCAGGGTCGATCTCTGATAATACATTGATAATCTTTGCTTTTTCCTGAGGCGAAGCTTTTGAATAAATATTTATCAGTTCATCTGATTTAGCATCAATGAATAGCTGCACCGATAATAATCCCGGCTTTTCGCGGTAAGCCTTTTGAAGTAATTCTAATGCATCGCTTATCGAAAGACGACCTTTGTCAACATTTTCATACATCTGGTCAAGACCAAGACGATGATATTTATAGTTTGCCTGACGAATCTGGCTATATGCACTGTTGATTAAATTTTCGATGAGCCAGTAGCGGTTTTTGTTGCTTTCTACCGATTTCCAGCCTTTTTCAGAAACATTCTGAGCCTGGGTTACTACAGCCTGAGCCTTTTCGAAAAACGGCGTGCCTCCGTTGGGTGAAAAACTGTCAAAGTCAAGACCTAAACATACGTAAGCATAGTATGCAAATACGGAGGTGAGATTATTGGTAAAAGTATTTTCGGCAAAGTCGAGAGGTTGGAATTCTATATATTTAAACTGAATATCTTTGTCTATATAATTCAGCAAAACAGAGTTATACGAAGTTTTATACGCAGGTCGCCGAAGTTGAATATTCAACGTTCCTTTAAATTCGTCAATAGCCGGGCGTTCGTTAATTGTTAAGGTGAAAGAGCATTCTATTTTTTCCTCTACTTTAAAAGTGTAATTTGTCCATTTGCGGGTATTCATAAATTCGTATAAGGCCGTTTGCAAGGTTTCAAAAACTTTCCGGTCGGAAGTTTGAATTTGGGGAGCAAGTACTGAAACAGAGCAGTTAAATTCCTGTGCTTGCGAGAGAAATGTTGTAAAAAATAGTATCAGAAGTATGAATAATTTTTTCATGTTGATTCAATGCTGTGTAAAACTAAACGTAAAAGTAGCAATTTTCGTTTATTGAAGCTTATTCTTTCGTGATTTGCGTTTCAATCTCATTCACCAAATCTTTTGCAACCTCCTGTTTAGATTTGAGATCAAAGTTGACGGGCTCAGCATGTGGTTTCAGTATTGTAATGCAATTGGTTGTTACTTTAAATCCTGCACCTGGGTTTTTTAGTGAATTCAAAACAATCATATCCAGATTTTTACGCTTTAGTTTGTCCTGAGCATGGACGAGCTCGTTTTCAGTTTCCAATGCAAAGCCAACCAAAAACTGATAGTGCTGCTTTAGCTCTCCCAGTTTTTTCAGAATATCTTGTGTTGGAGTAAGTTCAAGCGTAAATTCAGAACATTTTTTTTTGATTTTTTCCGGAGCTACAACAGCAGTTTTGTAATCAGCAACAGCTGCACTCATTACGCATAGTTTACTTTCAGTGAAATGGTTCATACAAGCATCGTACATGTCCTGTGCCGAAACGATATCTATCCGTTTGATTTCTGTGTGGTTGGTTTTCAGGGAAGTAGGACCTGTGATTAAGGTTACATTTGCACCGCGGCTTGCAAGTTCTTCGGCAATACAAAATCCCATCAATCCACTGGAATGATTTCCTATAAATCGTACAGGATCAATGGCTTCATACGTTGGTCCGGCAGTTACCATTGCCTTGATACCTTTCAATGATTGTGATTGTGCAAAAAAATCATGCAGCGCCTGATAAATGATTTCCGGCTCATCCATACGTCCCTCACCTTCGTATCCACAGGCTAAATCACCCGAAGCAGGTCCGATAACGTGTACTCCTTGTAAACGGAGGTATTCCATGTTTTTCTGAACAGCAAAATTATTCCACATTTTACAGTTCATGGCAGGAGCGATGAACACCGCTTTGTTAAATGCTAGCAAAGATGTAGAAAGAGCATCATCAGCTATTCCTGAGGTATATTTTCCAATAATGTTTGCCGTTGCGGGAGCAATAACAAAAGCGTCAGCCCAGTCGGTAAGAGCAACATGTTCGGTAGAATAATCGTTTACGGAGCCAAAAACCTGATCGTATATTTTATGTTTCGACAATGTTTCGAGCGTTACACGGGTGACAAATTCCAGTGCATTGGGAGTAACCACCACTTTGACTTCTGCACCAGCTTTAATCAGTAAACGGATGAGAATGGGTGCTTTATACGCCGCAATTCCTCCGCTGATACCTACCAATATTTTTTTTCCTGCAATCATAGTAAACGGCACTTATGAAAAAATACAAAAGCCCTGATTCGGAAAGGAAAGAATGATTCAGGATCAATTTTCAATTCAGAATCCGGGCTGATGAACAAAGATAAATTAGTTTATCTGCTGTTGTTCTTTATCTGGATTACGATAATAAAGTTTTTCATTCAGATATTCGTGAATAGCAATAAGTGTGGGTTTGGGAAGGTTCTCATAAAACTTAGCAACTTCAATTTGTTCACGGTTTTCGAATACTTCTTCCAGATTGTCGTTATTGCTCGAAAATTCTTCGATCTTATGGTTCAGTTCTTCTTTCAATTCTTTGGAAATTTGGTTTGCACGTTTTGATAACATTGAAATAGTTTCATATACATTTCCTGTTAATTTGTCAAACTCGTGAATGTTACGGGTTACGGCAACCATATCCGTTTTAAGCCTTTTAACGTCCATATTATCTGTTAATTTTGTTTATATTTTGCTAATTTTTTTAATACATCCTGGTAAATTAACCGTGCTTCGGAACTATAATGTGATTCCGGAAAAGAGCCTGCAAAGTTATTATAAGCTTTGATAACTTCCTCATAACGTTCTTCTTTTTTTGCATCGACACTCATGTCGGCATATTTTGCACGTGATTTCAGAATGTAATAGAGTACCTGTTCTTTTTTGCTTGTCTCCGGAAAATCTTTCAAAACATTTTGAAAAGCAATCTGAGCAGCATTATATGATTCAGTTTTGTAATAAAGGTAAGCGTTGTCGAACGCTTTTTGAGCAAGTTTTGCACGTAGTTCGTCGATCAGTTTATTGGCATCATCCACACGTTTACTCTGCGGGTAATAATTTATAAAGAGCTGAAGTTCTGTAATAGCTTCGTAAGTGCTTGTTTGGTCTAAACTTGTTTCCGGAGAGTCTGCATATTTACAATATGCACTCATGTAGGTGCATTCTTCGGTGTATTGCGATTTTGGATATTGACGGGAAAAACTTTTAAAGTAATAGCTGGCCATCACATTATCACCCTGCTTAAAGTAACTGTAGGCAGTATAATAACTAATCAGTTCGCCTTGCGGTTTTCCTCGGTAAACTATCGCAAGCTCGTCAAATAATTGTAATGCACGGTAGTAATCCTTCGAATTATAGAGTTTTACTGCTGTTTCGTATTTTTTTTCGTAGTTGGTACTTTTAAGCAGTTTTTGGTATTTACTGCATGCACTCAGGCTTAAAAGCCCTATTACCATAAGAATTAGCCAGCTTTTCCGAATCATTTTGCAAAATTACATTTTTTTTACATACCCAAAACGTGTTTGTAGAGAGACTATTGTATTTCATTTGCTTTTGTCGGATACTTTTTTATTTGAGGTAGTCGTGATTCTGTTTGATGTGCTGTTAATTTAATGAAATTTATGTTATTAAGAAAAAAATGTAGTATATTTAAATCCTGAATTTGTACGACATATAAAAAATACTCTGTGGATCAATAGTTCATTGAGATTAGGGGTGATTGATAATATTTCGTTTTCTAAAAACGATCAGCTATGAATAGAATAGCTTTTATAGGATTGGACGATGAAAAGTTAAAATGGCTTAAATCATTGTTGGTTAGTCTCGGTTTTGTGTTTGACAGTGAAAATTTCCAGAAAGAAGATTCATTTGATAAGGTTGAGAATAGTTATGCCTGTAACGTTGTGGTGCAAAGGCTTACAATGGATGATATTCGGAAGGTTATTGCCGGAAAACATTTGAAGTCCTTTTTGTCCACAATCAAAAAGCCAGTTATTGCTTATATAGATGATAAACCTGAAGAAGAGAAAATGGTAGATGTTTTGAAATCAGGTTTTTCAGGTATTATTACATCTTCTTCTACACCCTCCGAGATTTATTCATTGTTTAATCTTACATTTAATGTTTTAGTCTGTTATAGCGATTTTTCCGAAAAGAATAATTCGATTGCAGATGTGGATTTTGAGACACTATTTGACTTAAAAAATATTCAATATTTACAGGATCAGATTTCGGATGCATTGGGTGTGGCATCATTAATTACGCGTCCGGATGGAACACCGATAACCAATTCCAGTAATTTTTGCAGATTATGTAAAGATATAATCCGTAAAACGAAGAAAGGTAAGTCCAATTGTATTAAATCTGATTCGCAATTAGGAAAATATAATCCGGATGGAGCCAATATTGAACCTTGCTTGAGTGGTGGCTTGTGGGATGCGGGAGCAGGAATAGTGGCTGGAGGTAAACATATTGCCAACTGGCTGATAGGGCAGGTTCGTGATGAAAGTGTTACAGAGGAGTCAGCAATAGCTTATGCAAAAGAAATTGGAATTGACCCGAATGAATATTTGAAGGCCTATCGCGAAATCCCTTTTATGCCCAAAAAACAATTTGAAAAAATTGCAAATGTAGTTTTTAACCTCGCAAATCAATTATCTACGATTGCATATCAAAATGTATTACAAGCCAGACTTATCGAAAATCAGCGTCGTACGGAGTGTGCATTGAGAAGTAGCGAAGAAAAATTTTCTAAAGCATTTCAGGCGAGCCCCGATGCAATGTTGATCACGAGTATATCAGATGGAAAAATATTTTTGGCAAACAAAGGATTTACAAGACTTTCTGGTTATTCAAAAGAAGAGTATAATGATAAAACAACCCTCGACTTAAATCTTTGGGTTGATCCGAATGAGAGAAACAATTTTGTACGGAAAATAAAGGAAGATGGTTCCTATAGGGATTATGAAGCCCGGTTTAGAGTTAAATCAGGTGAAGTTAAAACAGGCGTTTTTTCTGGAGAAGTTATCAATTTGGACAATCAAAAATATCTATTGAATTTGGTTCACGATATAACCGATGTGAAAAAATCACAAGAAGAGATAAATCAACTCAATGAACGATTATCACTGGCACTTAAAGCCGGAAATTATGGAGTCTGGGACTGGGATGTTGTAAATGATAAGCTGATATGGGATAAACGAATGTGTGAAATCTATGATATTCCGCCTGATAAGTTTACTAACACATGTGAAGCGTGGCTCAATGTAATTCACCCTGAAGATGTAGTAGGAAATCATCGGATTTTAGAAAAAGCAAAAATAGATGGTACAGGATATGATGCAAAGTTCAGAATAGTCTTAACAGATGGATCTGTAAGGTATATTAAGTCTTTGGGAGTAGTGTTGAAAGATGAAAACGGGCGGTCAATCAGAATGACCGGAATCAATATCGACGTCACAAAAGAAGTAGTTGATAATATATCATTAAATGCTTCGTCAGAAATAGTAAAGGCAATACCTTCCGGGCTTTTTATTTATAGGTTTGAGAAACCCGATAAGCTCTATTTTGTTGATGGAAACCCTGCTGCATTTAAATTAACAGGATTAACATACGAGAAGACTGTTGGTCTGGAATTTAATGATATATGGCCTAATGCTAAACAAACCGGAATAACAGAGAGCTACCTGAACGTAATGTACACTGCAGAGCCTTATTACGGAAATAATATTACGTATGAAGATGACCGGGTTCAAGGAGCATTTAAAATAGTAAGTTTTAAAATTAATGAAGAATTGTTGGGTGTTGCATTTGAAAATATTACAGAAAGTGTAAAGGCTTCAATGGCTCTGAAAGAGAGTGAAGAACGATTTAGAAAAGTTGTAACAGAAGCTCCAGTCCCTATGGCTATTTATAGTGCAGATGGAAATATATTACAAATAAGTAAGGGCTGGACTTTATATTCCGGTTATGAATATGAGGAAATATCAACGCTGAACAATTGGGTACAAAAAGCACATACTCAGGATGTAGATAAAGCTCTTTCATACATAAATGAAATGTTTCAAATGAACGAAAGCGTTTATAATGGAGAATGGGACATTGTTGCAAAAAACGGAACCATAAAAATATGGGATTTTCATACAACACCGCTTGGAAAATCACCTTCAGGAAATAATATATTACTGTCAATAGCGAATGATGTAACTGATAAAAAGGCAGCAGAAAAAGCTTTGTTTGATGCCGCAAATCAATGGCAAAAAACATTTGATTCTACAGCCGATGCAATTTGTTTGCTCGATGCAGAACATAGGATTATCCGTACAAATATGGCTATGCAAAAAATGTATAACGAGCATAAGGATGGATTGCTTGGGAAAAAATGCTGGGAGGTTGTTCATTTAAGTGATCATGCTATTAATGATTGTGTTGTGGTAAGATCTTCAAAATCGTTTCAACGTGAAAGCATGGAGTTGAAAATCAAGGGGAAATATTATATTGTAACAGCCGATCCTATTTTGGATGAGGACAAAAAGCTATTTGGAATTGTACATATAATCAGAGATATTACGGAGCAAAAACTAGCACTATTTGCTCTTGAAAATGCTGAAAACAAATTCCGTTCGCTTATCGAAAATGCCCCCGACGGTTTAGTTGTAGTAGATCTTAATGGCGATTTTAAGTATGTGAGTCCTAGCTCAATGGCGATGACTGGTTTTTCAGAATCAGATATTCAACATCTAAGTGGAAATAATCTGACACATCCTGATGATTTGCAGCGTGTATTAGCATCTCTTCAACAAATAATAGTACATCCTGAAAAGATAGAAACCCAGCAATATCGATTTTTAACCAAATATAGAGGTTGGATATGGATAGAAAGCTTTTTTAGCAATTTATTACAAGTTCCGGGTGTAGAAGGAATTGCAATCAATTTCAGAGATATTACGGATCGCAAACTTGCAGAAGAGAAAATTACAGAGCTGAATTTACAGCTTGAGCGACGTGTTGAAGAGCGAACTGCCGAACTGACAGCCGCAAATAAAGAGCTGGAAGCTTTTGCTTACAGTGTGTCGCACGACTTAAGAGCTCCCCTGAGAGCAATTGACGGATTTACAAAAATCTTGATGGAAGATTATCAGCCGAAATTTGATCCGGAAGGCATAAAAGTGTGCAATGTAATTTGTGAAAATACTCGTCGTATGGCCGTTCTAATTGATGATTTGCTCGCATTTTCACGATTGAGCCGTATCGAAATGAATTATTCAATTCTAAATATGAATCAAATTGTTTCGGATATCATAGAAGAACAGAAGCAGATTTATACTCATGATGTCGAATTTGAAGTAGATGAATTGCCATTTGTTTTTGGAGACTATTCAATGTTAAAACAGGTGTGGACAAACCTGATTTCAAATGCACTTAAATTTACATCCAGAAAAGATAATGCCAGAATAAAAATATCAAGCAACGAATCGGAAAATGAAATAATCTATTCATTGTCAGATAATGGAGCCGGGTTTGATATGAAGTATTATTCGAAGTTGTTCGGCGTTTTTCAACGCTTGCACAGTGCGAAAGAATACGAGGGAACAGGTGTTGGACTGGCTATTGTACACCGCATCATTCAGCGCCATAAAGGAGAAATTCGTGCGGAATCTAGAATAAATAAAGGAACAACTTTTTATTTTACGTTACCAAAATGATTAAATTTACAGCATTATGAATATAATAAAGTCAAATATTGAGATATTGCTCATTGAAGATAATCCCAACGATGCTGCTTTGATTATGAGAGCAATGAGTAAAAGTAATCTTGCAAACCATATAATGCATCTTGATGATGGTGAAGATGCCCTTGATTATTTGTTTTGCAGGGGAGCGTTTAAGGGGAATCAATTTCCACATAATACATTACGGCTTATTATCCTTGATCTTAAACTTCCTAAATTAAACGGGTTAGAGATTTTGAAAGAAATTCGTGATAATGAATTAACCCACAAAATGCCTGTCGTTATTCTCACTTCTTCCAAAGAAGATCCTGATATAAAAACTGCGTATGATTTAGGAGCAAACAGCTATATTGTGAAACCACTTGCTTTTGAGGAATTCTTCAAAGTTGTTACAGATCTAGGCTTTTATTGGTTAATGATTAATAAATCACCGGTATAATATAAATTTTCGATAAGATATGATTAGTAAATATAAAGTGTTAATTGTGGAAGACCTTCCGTCTGATGCCGAATTAGATGTCAGAGAAACACGGAAGGTGTTGGGTGAATGTGTGTTTGAAGTAGTAGAAACGGAAACAGATTTTGTTGATAAGCTAACAAATTTCCAACCAGATATAATCCTGTCAGATTATAATATGCCTAATTTTAATGGGTTATCTGCATTAAGAATTACACTGGAACTTAGTCCTATCACTCCGTTGATTATAGTTACAGGCTCTGTAAACGAAGATACGGCCGTTGAATGTATGAAAGCCGGAGCATCAAATTATGTAATAAAAGAACAGATTAAACGTCTTGGGCCAGCGATAACGCATGCATTGGAAGAGAAAAAAATAAAGCAGGAAAATATAAACTATCAGAATGCACTCATTGAAAGTGAAAGACGATATCGTTCTCTCTTCGAATTGTCTCCCCTTGGAATGTGCCTGATGAATGACAAAGGAATAATACTTGAGGTTAGTGATAATATTTGTAAAATGGTAGGCTATTCAAAAGAAGAGCTTATTGGCCAGTCAATACAACGATTAACTCTCCCTCAGGATTATTCATGTGTTGAAGATGACCTGAATGTGCTTTTAAATGGTAATATCTTAAAGCATTACGTGAGGAATGTTTGCAAGGATGGAAGCATTATTGATGTTGAACTGAATGAAACATCAATAGTATTATCGGATGGATCCAGAGGCATTATGAGTATTGTTGCAGATATTTCCGAGCGAAAGAAGACAGAGGAAACATTAAAGATAGCCAAGGAACAGGCAGAAGAGAATGAAGCTAAATTCAGAGCTTATATTGAGCACTCACCTGATGGAGTGTTTTTGTTTGATTCGGCAGGAATTATCTCTGATTCTAATCCTTCAGCTTCGGAAATTTCTGGATATAACAGAAAAGAAATCCTATCCATGACTGTTTTTGAATTATTTGTAGAATCCGAACATGAAAGAGTTTTGAATAGTCTTCTTAAGCTTAAAAAGTCGGGAAGTTTTTCAGGTGAGATGGAATTTATTCGGAAAGACGGATCGTCCGGAATTGCTATTATCGAGGCCGTAAAACTTGCAGAAAATAAAATTTTAGGGTTTGCCAAAGAAATTACGGAGCGTAAACGGATAGAAAATGAACTTATTGCTGCAAAAGAAGCCGCAGAAGAGAGTAACAGATTGAAATCAGCATTTTTAGCAACAATGTCGCATGAATTGCGAACCCCTTTAAATGCAATTATTGGCTTTAGCGGAATTATGGGAGAAAGTATGACCCCTGAAGAAATTCAAAATATATCCAAAATAATTAATACCAGTGGAAATCATCTTCTGAGCATTATTGAGGCTATTTTTGAATTGTCATTGTTGCAATCGGGAGAACGTGATCCTGTAATTCAGGATGTTAGTGTTTATGACTTGTTTACAAGTCTTAAATCGTTTTTGAAAACGGAATTGTTAAAGAATAATAAACAACATCTTAGAACAGAGTTTGTTACAACTGAGTTATATCCAGCTTTACAAATACAGACTGACAAGACCAAACTTACTCAATTATTGACAAATTTATTGGGAAATGCAGTAAAATACACGGAAAAAGGAATTATTGAGTGTGGGTATAGTATTAAAAACGAAAGTATTACATTTTATGTAAAGGATACGGGTATCGGAATTCCTCCCTATATGAAAGATGTGATCTTTGAACGGTTCAGACAGGTGGATGATACGCATACACGTAAGCAAAGTGGTGTCGGTTTGGGATTGGCAATTTGTAAGGAAATATCCGTATTGTTAAATGGTAGAATGTGGCTTGACTCTGTTGAAAATGAAGGTTCCGTGTTTTATTTTGAACTGCCATGTGTGATTAAAAGCGTTCAAAAGGGGCAGACTTCCAATGGAGGTATTTCTGTCCCGGATTTCAATGGTAAAACGATTTTGATTGTAGAAGATAATGAATCAAATTTTTATCTGATCAAATCAATTCTTAAGGCTACAAATGCAAATATAATCTGGGCATTAAATGGAGAGGATGCTGTTGAACTGGTAAGGGAATCGCCAACTATTGATCTTATTCTGATGGATATAAGAATGCCTGGAATGAATGGGTATGATGCTACACGGATGATTAAGCAGGAGTACCCTGATATCCCGGTTGTAGCCCAAACTGCGTATGCATTAAGAGATGATCGTGAAAAAGCCATAGAGGCCGGATGCAATGATTATATATCCAAACCGTTTAGTAGAACTGATTTACTGGACGTTGTTCGGAAATATATTTGTGCACAGCAGGTTTTGTAAACAGGACTGTTCCAGAGAAAGTATTATTGTGCTTACCGAGCTAAATCCCCGATTTGCCGAAAATCGTTTTAGATAAGCAAATAATAGGCCTAATTTTGCCACAGAATTACTAATTTTAAAACCTGTAAAAATATATGTTCAATAATCATTGTCATAAATCAAGCCCTATGAAAAAATTCATCCTGGGATTTATAGTGCTCACTGCCGGAGCATTGCTGCTTGCTTTCAATCTGGAATTGTTGCCAATCGTATGGAAACCAATCGTGTTTTCGTGGCCAATGTTATTGATTGCAATTGGTTTAATTAATCTGGCCGAACGGGATAACAATACTTTTGGGGTCATACTTTTGATTGTGGGAGGCTTTTTTCTCCTTCCCAAAGTAATAGTTTTTGATTTCAATTTTGCAAAACTTTTCTGGCCGGTAATGCTTATATTAATAGGGCTGTTGATTATGACCAAACGTAGTTTTCATGCTCCCAAAAGGATTCATTTATCCAACAATCCGGGTGAAACCTCTACTGATGGCTTGCTGGATGAAACAACTGTTTTTGGAGGAACTAAAAAAATACTGACCGATGTATTTAAAGGTGGCCGCGTTACCAATATTTTTGGAGGGACAGAACTCGATTTAACCCGCACTGAAATTATTAATGGCGAAACAATACTGGAAGTAACTTCCGTTTTTGGAGGTGTCGAAATGATTGTTCCATCAGATTGGGAAGTGAAAATTAAAGTTACGTCTATCATGGGTGGATTTGCAGATAAACGCTATACTTTGCCTTCAAACCCCGACAATAAAAAAGTTTTGATTATTCATGGTGTGGTGATTTTTGGTGGTGGCGAAATCAAAAGTTACAAATAAATCATGAACCATCCTTTTTTCGAAAATAAACGACTTTTTTGGTTTTACCTTGTAACATGGGGAATCATCATGATTGCTCATGTTGCTTATTTAACTTTAGGTGAAGGAAAGAGTTTGTTAATCAGTGCTCTTGAAAGCGTAGTGTTTAATCTGCTTTTTGCAATTCTGGGACTGGCAATGTGGTATCCGCTTCAGTTTATTTCTCCCGAACGGAATAAGCCAATAAGCTTAATCACAAATCTGTTGACTTATGGAGTATTGGTGATCTTTATCTGGATAGTATCCGGTGATTTTTTGATGTATGTTTTTACCGAAAATGAGCAGGTGGCAGCCGAACTTGAAAAAACTATGCCATGGAGAGCAGTAATAGGCTTTTTCTTTTTTAATATTACCATTTTGTTTTATTACCTGATAACCTATTATAATGACCTTCAAAAAAAAATAATCCATGAATCGCGCCTGAGGGAAACTATTCGGGAAACTGAACTCAATCTGTTGAAATCACAAATAAATCCTCATTTTCTGTTTAATAGTCTGAATTCTGCCAGCGCATTAACACTCACAAAGCCTGAAAAAGCACATGAGATGATTGTGAAGCTTTCAGATTTTCTACGTTATGGAGTTTCAAATAATGCGGAAGCACTGTCTCCATTGTACGAAGAACTGGAGAATATTCGCAGATATCTTGATATTGAAACTGTTCGGTTTGGAAAACGTCTTCAGTATGAAATAGCCTGCAATCCAGAATGTCAGGAGCAAATGCTCCCTTCCCTGATTTTGCAGCCCTTGTTCGAAAATGCAGTAAAACATGGAGTGTACGACAGTACCGAACCTGTTAAAATAACACTGAATTGCCAGAAGAAAGATTCCTGGCTCGAAATTATCATCCAAAACAGCTTCGATCCTGAAATGCCTCCGCGTAAAGGCTCGGGTACCGGACTTAAAAATGTGTCGGAACGTTTGAAGCTGATGTATGGAAACGACAGTCTGATGAAAGCAATTAAATCGGAATCTCTTTTTACTGTAACCCTTATGATCCCTTATAACCCCATTGTAAAATCCTGATGTGTAATGGAATCAAAAATCAAAACCATCATTATTGAAGATGAAGAGCCTGCACGTAATCTGCTCACGCTCTTTGTTTCGGAAATTTCTGAACTGGAACTGATCGGCGAAGCTTCCGATGGATTTTCAGCAGTGAAAATAGTAAATGAACTCAAACCAGATTTGATTATTCTCGATATTCAGATGCCCAAACTTACTGGATTTGAGATGCTCGAACTTTGTGAGCACAAACCTACCGTTATTTTTTCCACAGCCTACGATCAGTATGCCCTTAAGGCATTTGAAATCAATGCGGTGGACTATTTGCTAAAACCTTATGACAGAACCCGTTTTACCAAAGCTATTGAGAAAGTAATTGCAAAAGGCCTGCAGAAAACCAGCCCACAGCAGGAGGAATCCCTACAAACTGCCATTAAGAAAAACAGCGAAATACTTGAACGTATAGCCGTGCGCATGGGACAAAAAATTCAGGTAATTCCGGTAGATGATATTCTTTACCTCGAATCGTACGATGACTATGTGAAAATTCATACCTCCAAAGACTTATATTTGAAGGAAAAAACCATGAAGTATTTCGAAACCAACCTCGACCCGCATCAGTTTGTTCGCATACATCGTTCTTATATTATAAACCTGAATTTTATTGAGCGTCTCGATTATTACGATAAAGATTCCTATAGCGTAATTCTTAAAAACGGCAATTCCCTTAAAGCAAGTACTTCTGGTTACCGTTTGTTAAAAGAAAAGCTGAACCTGTAGTTTTATTAAATGTTGGCACAAATATACTTTTGGATAATTTGTCGAAAAATAGTGTCTTACAAAGTTACGGTATGAGAAATTTTAACCCTGTAAGCATTTTTTGATAACTTAAACCCAAATTACGCAATAGAGAAATGGTAATATTCAAACGCCTGATTTAGATTGATTTATTTGTATATTTTTCTAACGCATAGCATTAGGCATTTTTAGATAAAAAAACTCTAAATTTATTGTTACATAAGGGTTTCAAGCGTTTTCGAATTCACTTTTTATTTCTAATGCGTAATTTGGGTTTAATTATCTGTTTTCGACGTTTCTGGTATCTTTTAGGCCTCCAAAATTGGATATACTGCAGTTTCAGGACTTTCCTTATTTCCTTTTTTTGAAATTATCTTGGTCATAAAAGCTTTGCCCTTTTCTAAATCACCAATAAGTTTTATTGCTTTATTAGGACAGTGGGTTACACAATTTAAACAATGAATACAAGGTGACTGATTGGTTTCACTTACAGTATTATTTTTTCTTGTAAGATGCAAAACAGGACAGTTTAATATGCATTTTCCACAACTGTTACAACAACTATGGTCAATGCTAATTTTAGGGTATCGTTTTTCGTGCCAACGCTTTTCTTTAAAAATAATATTTGCCTTTAGGGTAGTAATCAGTCCATTATAAGTTAATGATTTTGCATTGCATTTTACATTCTTACTATTGTTGAGTTGCGTTATTCTGTTAACAAGTTCGGTAATCTGAGGCAGGTTGTTGCTGATTAACTTGTTTTTGTTGAATTCTTCAGGCATAAATGCTCTGGTCATCCTGTGCGATGCTGATACTTTCATTCCCGCTTGAATAATACGTCCTGATTTTTTTAAAAGTTTAGCAGCTTCTTTAAGAGCTATTCCTGAAGATATACCACCATATGTAACATAGGGTATTGCATATTTTCCCCAAATGGCATCAGGTTTTGGAAGTGTTTTTATTAAATCCTGTACATGGTATTGTAAATGATGTGCATACACAGGGCCTCCAATAAGTAAAATGTCATGTTGATTAACCCTTTCAATTAAAAAATTTTGCAACTCCTTTTTTATAAAGAATTGTAATTCATGTGTAATATCTATAAGTTGGACCTCTTGATTTCGTTGCACCAACTCTTTTTTGAGCATTTCTGTCACTTTTAAAGTGTTGCCTGAAGGACTAAATTGAATGATTGCTATTTTCATTTTTTTTGAATTTTTAAAAGAGAACATATGTTCTCTGTATGTGTAAAAAAATTATTTGTATAAAACTGAAATTCCGTTCATGTGATATTCTACAAGTAGGCTAACATTCTTGAAAGCCCAGTCGTCGTTTTTGTAATGTTTCGCAATTTCAATAATACCATAAAAGAAATTGCGGACAAATATTTTAATTATGTATTCATCCTTGTTTGATTCGTGAATGCCTTTACTAATATGTCTTTCAAGATTGGTTATCATTTCATCTTTAAATGAAGCATATTTTGTTCCTTTGCTTTTGTCCATCAATAGTACGAACTTGATGTGATTATTCTTAATACTCTCAAAGATTGCTTTAGCCAAAATCTGAGTACTCTCATCATTAAAACTATCTTTGTTTTCATGAGAAATAAATTTTGAAAATCTGGCAAGATAGTTTTCGTGGTAGCTCTTGATGATATCGTTAAAAATATCTTCTTTGTTCTTAAAGTATTTGTATAGATTGCTGACACTCATATCTAATTCAGTTGCAATTTGTCTTGTAGATGTTTTCTCGAAACCTTGTTCATAAAATAATCGGATAGCTGTATTTAAAATATTTTCCCGAGTACCTTTTTTAAGTGTTTGCATGATTAGAGAGCGACTGTTCTTTTTTGCAAAAGAAAGAATATTTTTAATAACAGACAAATAATTGTTCATAATTTTGATAAAAGGATGAAAATAAAGTCTTTATTCATAATATTATGGATCGAATTCTGAATTTCCGTGTAAAGAGAACTACCTTGACAGTAGCTTTTTTGAACGAAAGTGTTTGTGAGTAAAATACGAATGAGAAACCTCTTGGTGCTACAATGAATCCTAAATTAATGTGTTGTAGAACCATGATCAAATAAACTTCGACCTTCCCTTTTCCTGCATTTTCGTACCTTTGCCTGAATCAAACAAAACTCATGGAACGTAAAACGCTCTTTGCTGATGTACTTCTTCCACTGCCTCTGCCGGGTTATTTTACGTACAGAGTGCCCTATGAACTGAATAATCAGATAGAAGTAGGTCAAAGGGTTGTGGTTCAGTTTGGTTCAAAAAAGATTTATACTGCATTGGTTCGTTTCCTTCATGAAAACGCTCCGGAAGCTTATGTCCCGAAATATATTCTGGCTGTTTTGGATGCGGCTCCGATTGTAAATAAAAAGCAGTTTGCAACCTGGGAATGGATTGCGTCTTACTATTTGTGTAGTTATGGCGAAGTAATGTCGGCGGCATTACCTTCTGCATTAAAGCTTGCCAGCGAAACAAAGCTCGTTTTGCATCCTGACTTCGATGGCGATTTAAGCGTGTTGAACGAAAATGAATATCGCATTGCTGAGGCTTTGCATACCAAGCCAGTTCTTACCGTAAGCGAAGTAACCGAAATCACCGGACTTCAGAAAGTAATCCCGCTGTTAAAAACACTGATTGAAAAAAAGGTAGCTCTGGTTGAAGAGGAACTTACCGATCGCTTTAAACCAAAGTCGGAACAATGGGTTCGGCTTGCCGATGAATGGCGGAATGAACAAAAACTGAATGAACTTTTCGATCAACTGGAGAAAAAGAGCGAAAAGCAAAACAGGGTGTTACAGGTTTATTTTATGCTGGCAGGCTCTATTTTCGAAGCCGGAGAAGTTCGAAGGAAAGATATTCTGAAAAAGTTTCCCGAGTGCGAAGCGCAAATTAAGGCTTTGGGAAAGAAAGGGGTTTTTGAAATACTGGAAAAAAGTCAGAGTCGGCTTATTGAATACAGTCATACTGCGGAGGTTGATGAGTTGGAATTGAGCCAGGCTCAACAAAGCGCGATGAACTTGATTCAACAGGGATTTCAGTCAAAGGATACGGTATTGCTGCATGGCGTAACTTCGAGCGGGAAAACGGAAATATACATTCGCCTCATTAACGAAACGATCAAGGCCGGAAAACAGGTTTTGTATCTCTTGCCCGAAATAGCCCTTACGGCTCAGACAATTAATCGCTTGCGAAAATATTTCGGCAATAAGGTTGGTATTTATCATTCAAAATACAATGAGCATGAGCGGGTTGAAATCTGGAATAAGGTTTTAGGAACAACATTGCCAGGAACCCAGCCCTATCAGGTGGTTTTGGGTGCACGTTCGGCAATGTTTCTGCCCTTTGATAATCTGGGGTTGATTATTGTGGATGAAGAGCACGACTCATCCTATAAGCAATTTGATCCAGCTCCGCGATACAATGCCCGGGATGCGGCTATCTGGTTAGGAAATCTTCACAAAGCAAAGGTGCTATTAGGTTCAGCAACTCCTTCCATTGAAAGTTATTACAATGCAAAAGCCGGGAAATATCATTTAGTTGAGCTATCAGAACGTTTTGGTGGTATGCTTATGCCGTTAATTGAAGTGGCCGATCTTACCGAAGAAACAAAGCGTAAAACCATGAAATCTCATTTTTCTTCACTGCTTTTCAATCAGATAGAAGAAGCATTGACCAATCAGGAACAAATTATTTTGTTTCAGAATCGCAGAGGTTTTTCGGTAAGAATAGAATGCGACAGTTGTCACCACATGCCTCAGTGTAAAAAGTGTGATGTTACACTTATCTATCATAAACACAACAATCAGCTTAAATGTCACTATTGTGGCTATTCCATTCGCCTGCCTGAAAAATGTCCGGCATGTGGAAGTACTGCTTTGAAAATGAAAGGATTTGGTACCGAACGTATCGAGGAGGAAATCTCTCTGCTTTTTCCCAATGCCCGTGTTGCCCGTATGGATTTGGATACCACTCGCTCTAAAAATG
>Ga0209639_1001373_pt1 | contig 24766 bp, 11 predicted proteins | sample EPASupsiteHSE605_FD_187268 | JGI IMG/M metagenome (GOLD analysis project Ga0209639, IMG submission 187268) | Bioremediated contaminated groundwater from EPA Superfund site, New Mexico - Sample HSE6-05 (SPAdes) (version 2) | ecosystem: Environmental > Aquatic > Deep subsurface > Groundwater >...
AGTAAATTTCAAGATACACTGGTAGCAGTTGATGAAGATCGGAATAATGGCATTGCCAACCTGTTAAAGGAAAATAATCCTCCAGAGATTATTATATTAGATGATGCTTTCCAACACCGTTATGTAAAGCCTGGATTGTCCATTTTACTCACTGATTTTTATCATCCTCACACCAATGATTATTTACTGCCTTCGGGCAAACTCAGAGAACCCATTAGTTCTGCATCCAGAGCTGATGTTATTGTAATAAGTAAATGTCCGCTTATACTGTCGCCTATCGTGAAACGTCATCTCATTGAAGAGATGAAACCAACACCGCAACAAAAAATATTTTTCTCATACTACAGGTATAGTGAATTCATTTCATTAAGTCCAAGTTTCCCGAATTTCCCTGAAGATGATCTAAGTTATATACTTGTATTTGCAGGTATTGCGAATCCATATCCTATTCAGGAATATCTTATTAAAATGGCAATGGATGTAGAAATATTACCATTCAGAGATCATCATCCATATACTGTAAAAGACATAGAATCGATTCGTAAAAAATTTGAGGATCATTATGCACGCAAAAAAGTGATTATCACTACAGAGAAAGATGCAATGCGATTAAAAGGTTCGGATTTGATGAAAATTATCGTAGATTTGCCTGTTTTTTACCTTCCAATTGAGGTGAAATTCCATGATACAGAAGAATCATTCGATAATACGATATTAAACTATGTTGAAAGAAGTAAAACAAACCACTGAGTTTATCCGCGAAAAAACCAATAACTTTGAACCTCAGATTGGTATTATCCTTGGCACAGGATTAGGCGGACTTACTACTGAAATTGAGAAAGCATACGAGCTAGCTTACGAAACAATTCCCAACTTCCCTGTTTCTACCGTTAAAGGGCATAATGGAAAATTGATTTTCGGCACTTTAAACGGGAAAAAAGTTGTGGCAATGCAAGGTCGTTTCCACTATTATGAAGGATACACCATGAAACAGGTTGTTTTCCCAATTGTTGTAATGAAAAACCTGAACATTAGCCACTTATTTGTATCAAATGCTAGTGGTGGAGTGAATCCGGATTTTGAAGTTGGCGATATCATGATTATTCGTGACCACATCAATCTAATGGCGAATAATCCATTAATAGGTCCGAATGAAGAAGAGCTCGGTCCTCGTTTTCCTGATATGCACGAAACTTATTGCAAAAAATTAGTTCAAAAGGCAGAAACCATTGCAGCCAGCAAAGGCATTAAAGTTCAGAAAGGTATTTACGCGGCCGTAACAGGACCTACTTTCGAAACCCCTGCCGAATATAAATATATACGCATTGTTGGAGCTGACTGTGTTGGCATGTCAACTGTTCCGGAAGTTATTTCGGCCCGTCATATGGGATTAACAGTTTTTGCAATCTCCGTAATTTCGGACTTAGGTATTGATGGTAAAGTAGTGAAAGTTTCTCATGAAGAAGTTATTGAGGCTGCAAAAGCAACCGAACCTAAAATGACCCTGCTTATAAAAGAAATGATCGCTGCTATTTAAACAAAAATAGACGGTTTTAAAAAGGATTGACGGTTGTCAGTCCTTTTTTATTTTCGAAATCAACGGACTATAACATCATTATTTAAACGGTCGAAATCCAGAACACGAACTCTCCATTTTTTACGGACTTCGAGTCTTTTTTCGACCAACGGAGATGCTAGAGTGCCAATTATAATCAGAATCATGCTTGGTTTTAATGTTTTAGCCGATACAACGGGTCTTTCATTGTTGGCCAGATTATTCAATGCATCGATACCAAGGTATGCTACTCCGGCTTGAAATGTTGTATTTGAGAATACTTTCCATCCAAAACGATCTTTGTAGAAATATTTTATCTTCAAAAACAGAAATTCTTCTCTGTTGATAAACACACTGCTGTCAGTAAGTTTTTGAATTCGCCCGTTAATTTTCATATTGTTTTCCAACCTGAATTTAATACGGTCGTTTACTTCAAATTTTATGTTTTTTACTGTCCCCGGTTTCTCAATTACAAGGATTTTTTGAGCATTCAACAAGGTAGGACTTATAACTAATATATACATTATAAGCATCTTCAATGAAAAATGTAACATTAAAAATGTAATGATTTTTTGATTCATTTTTCCTGTAATTTTGCTTTCCAATCCTGAAACCGGAAAGTATGTTTCTCTCCAAAGTTACTATTGATTTTAAGAAAATTCACAAACTTCATTTTAAAAAACTGATTTTGTGGTTTTTTATAATATTTATATCTCTACAGATACTCTTTTTTATCTTCCGAAACCCATTAATTAATTATCTTACCCAATCAAAAGCATCCAGTTTCAGTAAGAACAATCATGCCGAAATGCATATTGGGAAAATTAAATTTCAGGGAGTTAGCGGAATCAGGGCCGAAAATATTTTTTTGCGAGAAATTGGCAAGGACACCTTGGTAAAAGTACAATCAATTTATGCTCGGCTGAGTTTTTGGAAACTCTTATTTTTCAAAGTTAGTATCACCGACTTTGAAATGTTTAACGCCGATTTAAATTTGGTACGTAAAGATTCAGCAGATAACTATTCATTCCTTTTGAAAAGAGAATCCAAAGAAAAGGAAACCACTGATGACGAAAAAAATTATGCTCAACGGGCCTCCCGACTTCTTGATCTTGCCTTTAACCTTCTACCTTCAAACGTTGAAGTAAAGAGATTCAAAATTAAAGCAAATCTCAACGATCATAAAATCTCACTCTATCTTCCAGTGTTTAAAGTAGAAGACCATCAGTTTTCATCAGGCTTAACTGTTGTAGAAGAGTCGAAACTGATGAGATGGAAAGTTGAAGGGACTCTGAATCCTGGATCAAGCGAAATTGATTGTAAATGGTATTCAACAGATACTTCAAAAGTTATACTTCCATTTCTACAATATAAGTTCAACACACTGGTAGCCTTTGATACCGTCCGGTTCCGATTCTATGAAGAAAATGGCTCAAGCTCACTTACCAGATTAAATGGCACGGCTTCTGTAAATGGTTTATTGGTAAATAACTGGAGAATTGCAACTACAGATGTCGTATTAAATAATGCTTCTTTAAGCTATCAGATTAACATTGGGAAAAACTACCTGGAACTCGACAGCACCTCTCAGGCCGTGTTCAATAAACTGGTTTTCAATCCATATATTCGTTACAGTCCAAAACCGGATCAAACGTTAACCATGAAACTTAATAAAGAATGGTTCCCTGCACAGGATCTATTTTCCTCATTACCTGATGGTTTGTTCTACAACTTAAATGGAATTGAAGTTGAAGGAAATCTGAGCTACCACTTTAACCTTGACATTAACTTTAACGATCTGAATGCTCTGATTTTTGAATCGGATTTGAAACGAGATAAATTCAGAATACTCAAACCCGGAAACACAAACTTCTCTAAAATTAACGAGCCATTTATGTATACGGCTTATGAGCATGGAAATCCCGTAAGAACCTTCGAAGTTGGCCCCGGGAATCCAAGTTTCAGAACATTAGATGAAATTCCGGAATATTTAAAAAAAGCCATTTTAACATCCGAAGATGGAATGTTCTTTTATCACCGCGGTTTTATTCCTGAAGCTTTCCGAAGTTCAATCATTAAAAATATTCGTACAAAGCGCTTTGCCCGTGGCGGCAGCACAATCAGTATGCAATTGGTAAAGAATGTATTTTTGAATCGAAACAAGACCATCGCACGTAAATTGGAAGAAGCATTAATTGTTTGGCTGATTGAAAATAATGGCATTACTACCAAACAAAGGATGTATGAAGTTTACCTCAATATAATAGAATGGGGTCCAATGATTTATGGAGCAAATGAAGCTGCTCACTTCTATTTTAACAAAGATATATCAAAACTTACCTTATCCGAAGCTATTTACCTGGCAAGCATTGTTCCTCATCCTAAAACCTTCCGTTATTCGTTTGATTCTAATGGAAGTCTAAAACCTTATCTTGCTAATTTCTACCGATTTGTATCTGGGAAAATGATGAAAAAAGGATTTATAACCCAACTTGAGTATGATGAGCTTTTGCCCAATGTAGAATTAACAGGTCCTGCCCAAAAATTCATAATGCCCGCCGACAGCACAATTTCTGACACTACTGCAGTTATCAATGCACTACAGGAACAAGAAGAGCTATTTTAGACAAAACGAAGCCTATTTGCTTTATTTTTTTCAGGAAAGTTGAACTTGCTGTTTTGATTGCTATTTTTGTAAAAGGGATAATTATGATTATGAACCAACGCAATCAAAACTTCTGATTATGGAATACATCTCACTTATTGTTGATGCTTTTCAGATTTTACTGTTCGTTTATCTGGGATCCACTTCACTGTTTTTATTTATATTAGCATTCGCATCGCTGTTTCCTCTTCGCAAAAAGAAAATTACAGACCCACCGTTGAAGCGGTTTGCTGTTTTGATTCCTTCTTATAAAGAAGATACTGTCATTCTGGAAGTTGCTGAAGACGCTTGTAAGCAAAACTACCCCAGGGAACTTCATGACATCATTATCATAGCCGATTCGTTAAGGCCGGAAACTATCGAAACTATGCGTAAGCTTCCGTTAACTGTAATCGAAGTTTCATTTGAGAAAAGCACTAAAAGCAAAGCTCTCAATGCAGCTTTTGCCCAACTCCCTTCTGACAAATATGACTATGTATTGATTCTGGATGCTGATAACATTATGGAGCCTGATTTTCTTAGCAAACTAAATGAAGGATTTGCCAGAGGTTATTTTGCAATACAAGGGCATCGAATCGCCAAAAACACTAACACACATCTTGCTGTATTAGATGCTGTAAGTGAAGAAATTAACAACAGTATTTTCCGAAAAGGGAATTGTGTGCTGGGATTATCCAGCTCTCTGATTGGTTCTGGGATGGCCTTTGAATATGAGCCCTTTAAAAAAATAATGTCAAATATAAAAGCAATTGGAGGCTTTGACAAAGAACTGGAGCTCTATATGACCCGTAATCGATTGATTGTAGATTATTTGCCAGATGCTTATGTAAAAGATGAAAAAGTACAAAATTTCGATAATTTCTCAAATCAGCGTCGTCGCTGGCTTTCTGCCCAATTCATCTACTGGCGAGCCACTTACCCGTCTGCAATTAAAGAACTTTTTACCAATGGTAATATTGACTTTTTCCTTCGTTCGAATATGCAAATGCAACTGCCACGAATTCTTTTATTAGGCTTCTCTTTCTTAATTTTTATTGCTTCATTATTGTTTGACAATGGAATCTTCCCCATTTTATGGAGTATTCACTTCGGGATGGTTGTGCTGGCCTTATTTCTGGCTATTCCTCATAAATATTATAGTTTGCAAACCCTTAAAGCAATATTTTACCTCCCAAAAGGCTTCTTCTTTATGCTTAAATCATTGCTTTCTATCAAAGGAGCAAACACGACCTTTATTCATACCGAACATGGTACAACAGAAAAAGAAGAAAAATAACAGCCTAATCTACAAGAGTAACCGTACCCGTTCGGGTGTAAACTTCATCTGTTCCAAATTGATAACTAAAATAGAAAACATAAACACCGCTTTCAACAAGTTCTCCTTGATAATGACCATCCCAACCTAGTTCAGGATTATTGGTTTCAAATAACATTTCACCCCAACGATTGAAAATAGCCAAGTAATATTTTGCTCCGGGGACAAAATCTCCTACAGGCAGAAAAATTCTATTAATACCATCAGGTGTAAATGCACTGGGAAAATATATTGTCTTACAATTCTTTACAAAAATAAAATAGGAAAAATTACTGGAACACGAGACTCCATTCTGAGAATTACTAACAATCAAAGTATAGGATGTATTATCTTTGGGGGAGACTTCTATTGCATTCGAATTACCTCCCGTATTCCATAAATAAGTATAGTTAGAAGTTGATGCAGTTAAAATAGCAGATGCTCCCCGGCAAATTGTGTCATGATCGGACGTGATCTGAACAATTGGGTAATCGATAACCGTAATTTGGAAAGAGGTATCCGCTTTACATCCAAAATTATTCGTAACATTCAAAGAATAAGATTGGCTTTGAGTTAGTTTATCCGAAAAAGTATTTCCTCCCGGTATCGAATTCCAAATATATTGTGATCCTGTCCCTCCGGCAATTATATGAAAACTGTCATTTTCACAAATAATAAAATTCCCATTAAGTGTAATAATTGGTTTTTGAATTATTGTTGCAGTAAGCTGGGTTGTGTCTGTACATCCTATAGTATCACTTACAATAACCGAATAATTAGTGGTAATTATTGGGGAAACATGAATTGAAGGTGTTGTTGCTCCTGTATTCCAAAGATAATTAGCAGCTCCACTGGCAGAAAGCGTTGCAGTATCACCTATACAAACCGAATCAGATAAATATTGAACAACAGGTCCCGGGCTATACATAACTTTAATTGTATCATTAGCTTTACATCCAGCCTGAGTAGTTACTTTAACAAAGTAATTGCCTGCATTAATCACATTAATCTGAGGGGTAGTGGCACCTGTTGACCACTGATATGAAACAAACCCATTTCCCGGACTCAATATCAGGATTTTCCCGGGACACAAAAGCGTGTCAGCCCCTAAATTTATATGAGGATTTTCAACAACAATATTAACTGTATCGATAACATCAATAACCTGAGCAAAATAGATATCATCTATTGCAAAATCGTTTCCAGATAACTGACTATTCTGGTTTTTGATAGAAATATTTGCAGAAGTATTTGATCCTGAATACCAAAGATTATAAAACATATTCCAACTACAATTAGCAGGGGTTGCATTAAATACCTGTCCTATCTGAACATTATTTACGAAGAACTGCAATTGAGCCGGATTACTGGAAGTAACACTTGTAAGCCAACATGAAAAAATATACGTTGTATAGGGAACTACATTTATTGTTTTTTGCCAAATATTTGCATTAGGTACTGAAGCACCATTCACAATCAGCATATTTCCTGTACCCGTTGTATGATCCTGACAAGCAATAAAATTGGGATGGTATGTATTCGGGTTCGATCCAACATAATAAGTTCCCTCTGCCCATAAGTTTGAGTTATACGTATAATTCGAAGTAAAGCCTGTATTTCCCTGACTAAAATCACCATTTGCAACCAGATTATTAGAGATCCCTTGTATGGAGCAATAATAAGTAGTTGTTACCAATGGAACCGCCTTGACCGTTGCAAAGTTAGGATTGACTATTGTAAATTCAGGTGTCCAGAAATAATTGAATCCATAAATCGGAGTTGTTAAAATTGCAGTATCTCCCAAACAAATTGTATCAGTATACCCCGGTATTTCCAAAAAACAAAGAATCCTATCACTTGCTTTCAATGACAATGACGCTATCATCATTGTTCCAAAAACAAATGCAGGCAAAATTATTTTACGTAAAAAAACACCCATACCAATCATCCTAAATTGATTTAGTTCGGCAAATATACATTCAAATTAATTTGGTTATACGCAACCCTGAATATTTAACATTTTGATCCTATATACATATAACCCTAATCCTTTTGATCACTATTTTTCATATACCTGAATAAAAAAGGCAGCCCGAATAATTCGGGTTGCCTTTGCATTTAGTGTTAAAAGACTATTTCTTAGTGTATAAGAATCTTCTGAGTTACAATACCCTTATCTGTTGTAACACGTACAACATAAGTCGAAGGTATTAAATTAAGTGCAATATTTTCAGCATTTACCGTATTTACTGACTTGTGGAATACTTGTTGGCCAAGCAAATTCATAATTGCGATGTCACGAATAATTCCATTGCTTTCATTCAAAACAATAAGCTGACTGTTTGCGGTATAAATCTTTAGCCCAAGTTGTCCATTTTCATTGATGCTTAGAGTTGCATTAATTGTAATTGTATTGGAAGTAACCGGACTATTTGTAACACAACTTTCATTTGAAGTGAGTTTACAATATACGGCATCATTATTCAGTGGATTATATGCAAAAGTAGCATTATTGGTTCCTACACCCTGATTATTTACTTTCCATTCGTAAACCGGAGCAGAACCTGCATGAGTTGTAGTAGCTGTAAAAGTAACCAGTGAGCCTGCATGAATAGTAGTGCTGTCGGCAGTAATTACTAAAGTAGCCGTTACATTCGGACTTACAGTAATAACGTGAGGAATTGATGTTACCGGACCATCATTACATGTCAGACTTGAAGTAAAAATACATTTAATAGTATCATTACTAGCAGGAACATATGAGTATTGGTAGTTGTTTGTTCCAACACTTGTGCCATTTACAATCCACTGGTACGATGGGGTGGTTCCTCCATTGATACCGTTAGCCGTAAATGTAACACTTGTACCCTGACATGATGAAGTAGCAGGATTCAACAATGATACAGTTACATGTTGAGCACTATTTTCATAAACATACGCTATTCCATTCATTGGAATAAATGAAGTTCCAGAAATGGCTTGTACAGTATAGTTTCCTGATGAAACATTATCCCACGTAAGGGCATTGCCTGTACCGGCAATAGGATTCCCTTGTGCATTTCCGTTACGGAATAGCTGGTAATCGTATCCTACCTGTGAACTATCAAGTTTTACCTGAACACCAGATGGAATTGTCATTTGACAATATGATCCACCTCCAACAACATTGTAAATTTGAACAGGAGGAGTTAAAGAAACAATAATATTGTCAATTGATGCAGGTGGTTGAATTCCTCCTGAAGCATCATTTCTCCAGGTGAATACAAGACGTTTAGTCTTTCCTGCAAGAGTATCAATATTTAAGTTTAATTCCTTCCAGTCCGTTGTATCTCCTAATTCAGGTGTAATGAATGATAAATTACTCAAAGAACCGGCAACCGGAGTTTGGTCGGTATTACACATAGATACTCTCAAATAATCGTAGATTGTAGATAAAAACTCTCCATTTGCTTTCCAGTTAAATCGAATATACACATGTGAAGCATTTGCAGGAAATTCGAAATCTCTGTAGATATGTGTAACCGATGATGTTCCTAATGTATATGTATTCGAAGTACCATTATCATTTGAAATGTATGCAGCCTGTTGTCCTGAATATGCACTTGCAGAACCAATGAACCATTTATTAGTTTGGCTACCATTTACTATTGTCCAATTATTATTAGGCGTAGTTTCAAAATCTTCAACAAAAGGATAGTTTAGGTTAGGTGCAACATTTGTTGTAAAGCTTACCGGGCCAATCCATAAACTTGTATTACCCGTACCACAATTTGCCTGAACATATACACTATATGCTGTTGTTGGATTCAATCCCGTCAGAGTGTATGGTTTCGTTGTCACATTATTAACCACAGTACCCGTCCCTTGGGTAAATCCCTGTGGACCATATTCAATATTCCACTGAGTTTCATTCATACCTGTATTCCAGTTTAATACAGCCTGATTATGTGTATTTGAAACTAACGTGAGGTTTGTTGGTTTTTGACATGAAGGGATTTCTGAGATTGAGAAATTATCAACATACAAATCATTATCAGCATTTGAAACAGTTGATTCTCCATACAAGGCAAATCTCACATTCCCGGTATAAGCAGGTAATGCAATAATTACGTGCGTTCCAGTTTTGGGAATATTATTCAATCGATATTGAGCCGCAGTAGTATTATTCCACTCTCTGAGAATGTTCGCATTTGACCAGGTTGCACCGTCATCAATAGAAGCAAGTAGTACAAACTTATCATCAGAACCAGTTGTATCAGCATTTGAAGAAGAATTGTATGCTGTAAAAGCTACGTCAAATTCTACCTGCATTGGGTTCGTACCTGCAAAATTAAACGCAGGAGAAATCAACCAATTCTTTTTATCTGTTCCATAAATGTTAATAGCAGCACTTGATGATCCCGTGTAGCCAAATGATTTAGCAGACCACCCGGAGGTTACAGATGTAAGAACTGAATTTGCCGTTAAAAAACCTTGTTTCTGACTCCAACATGAAGGAGTAACTGTTGCAAACTCTTCCATTGTTGGGAATACTGTTGCAGGTGCACAGTCGGTTGTAAATGCAAATGGACCCACCCAGGTTGAAGATGATCCAGAACCACAATCAGCCTGAACATAAACTTGATAAGCCGTAGATGCACTTAAATTGGTAATTGTGTATGGTCTGTTGTTTGTATTAACTACAGTGCCTGTACCCTGAGTAAATCCCTGAATACCATATTCTATATTCCATGACGTTTCTGTACCATAAGATGTCCAATTAATAGTTGCCGTATTATGAGTAGTATTCTCAGAAGAAATTGCATTAATTGGCGGACACTGAAGGGTCTGAATACTAATATTATCAATAGCGACAGGAGATTGAATTCCTCCTGAACCATCATTTCTCCAGGTAAATATCAGTTTTTTGACTGTCCCTGATAACGAACCGGGAAGAATAATGTTTGCTGTTTTCCAAATAGTATCGTTGTTATATGTTAATCCAACTTGGTTTGATGCAGATAGTTCTGTTCCTGCTACAGGATTTCCAGAAGGATCAACCAAGTAAACCTTTAAATGGTCACAACAACTTTCTCCTTTTGCTTTCCAATCAAATGACAAAGTAAACGCCTGATTTCCAACAGGGAATTCCATATCACGATAGGCATGTACAGTAGAGCTATTTGTAATTGAATATGAATTGGTTGCACCATTGTCGTTTGAAATATAAATTGAATTCATTCCGCCATTCGCTACGGCACTTCCAACATACCATTGGTTTGTTTGAGTCCCATTCACTAAAACGAATCCTCCGTTTGAGCTTTCAAAGTCAATCGTTGTTGGTATCGTTAACGGCTGCTGATATGTTGTAAATGTAAATGGACCTGCCCACGTACTTACGATACCACTAGAGCAATTTGATTGAACGTAAAAACTATAAGAAGTTGATTGATTTAATCCTGTAAGTTCATATGGTTTAGCTGAAATATTATTTACGACAGTACCTGTTCCTTGCGTAAAACCCTGAGCACCATATTCAATGTTCCATGAAGTAGCGTTACCTGCTTCATTCCAATTTAATTTTGCAGAAGAGCTGCTAATATTGGAAACACTCAATGTTGTAGGTTCTATACAGGGAGGGAGAGTTTCAATCTGTATGTCATCAACATAAACAGATTGATAACTGCTAGTAGATGTAAAACGGAAAGCAATGTACTTTCCACTTCCTGAATAAGTATTAAAGTTTACGGTTTTTTGACTCCAAGTAGAATTTGCTGTAAAACTTTCAATCTGCGTAAATGAAGCAGTATCGTCAGGATTTGACATAACTCCAACTTTGATAGAATAACCTCCAGAGCTATATAACCAGAATTTAACACGTACAGTATCTATTGGATTTGATACTGCAGGAGAAATCAAATATACATTCGCTTTAGAATCACTCGAGCTAGCTAAATATACTGAATTTGGAGCAGAATGATTTGTGGTAGATGTTGTTGCATTAGCAGAAGTACCATTTGAAACTATTTTTTTTGACCAACAACTTGGCAAAGCAGGAGTTGTTACTCCATCAAAACTTTCATTTAATGGTAACGTTACAGGATCGCATAGTGTTTTAAATGTAAACGGACCTGACCATGTGCTTGACGAACCCGCTCCGCAATTTGCTTTTACATAAAAACTATAATTTTTACTTCCCTGCAAACCCGTAATCTGATATGGTCTGGATGTAATATTGTTTATTACAATTCCTGTTCCCTGAGTAAAACCAACTGTATCATACTCTATACTCCATTCTGATTCCGAACCTCCCAGATTCCAGTTTAAATCTGCGGAATTGTTTGTAATAGCTGGAACACTCAAATCAATCGGACAAGGACAGGCAGGTGTTTGTTCAACATGTACGTTATCAACATACCAACCATCGGCATTTGCTCCCTTGTAGAAAAATCCAAGATAAATAGTAGTTCCCGGATATCCAAACAGGGTATAACGTTTAGAAGGAGACCATGTTCCTGGTGCAACCTTGATACTATCTGAAATTGGAGTCCATGAAGCAAGTGTTTTTGCACCCGTAGTTGAATAATATAAAGCGTGCTTCTTATAATCTCCCGGATATGTATTCTTTTCGAAGAAAGTAATATCAATAGAACCATTAGCAGGGACTGTGATAGCATTTGAAATCATCCAAATATCACCATAGTATCCACTATAAGCACAACCATCAGCTACTCCACCAGAAGTTGCAGTCCAACTATATGTACCCGATGATGAAGATAACCAGTTAGTCCATCCATTCGGTAATTCTGTTGTAGAGGTAAACGATTCTGTAAATGGTAAAGTATACGCAGGTGCTAACGTTTTTGCATTTGCCGTTTTTCCGGTAGGTGAATAGGTTGTGCCCATTACAGACCATGCTTTGTAGAAGTATCTTGTTGATTGCGTTAATCCTATATGATTTGTCAACCCGGAAGCAGGACCAATGTAAATCACTTTTCCACCTCCCGAAATTGAATCACCAATGGCATATGAGCCCGTTGGAGTTCCAAATGTATTACTTGATTCCCACGCAACAATAATATCATCTCCTGTTACATTTGATGTTGCGGACAACCCGATTTCATTTAACCCTGTTGCGGTAGCTACCAGTGTTCCTGGTTCATCAAAAACTGTTGTGACACTCGAAATTAATGGAGCTACAACATTATACTTTGGGCCACCAATACATGATGAATTCATAGCATAAACTACAAACTCATATTGCATTTTAGGTTTTAATGACATCGACGTAAAAGAATTTTGACTAGTAATCTGAACTACTGTATCCGTTCCTAAAACAGCACCCATGGTATAAGTGGTTCCATCAACAGGCAAGGTGGTGTGTGAAGCTGAAGTTGACCTTAGTATAAGATAACCGTCAGCATCAGATGCATTTGTAAAAGTTCCTGTTATTGATGATGATGAAATATTAGAAAATACAAAAGAAGCTGCCTGTGTTGTAGGATTTGCACAAGGTTGTGGTACTGAAAATGTGTATGTTTGTCCTGTTACAAAAGATTTTGCAGGTGAAGCAGAATTAAATACACAAATATCTGCGGAGCTTGTTCCAATTAAGGGATTTGCCCATGTTTCGGTTCCTGTAGAAACCTTTAGTACTTTAAATGATGTTGCAGAAGATCTTATTCCTACTTGAGGATAATATGAGGTAGAATTAGCAGGACCTGAATTAAGTTTATACACAAATGAAACAGAGCCATTTGTAGTATTCAGTCTGGCTTGAAAATCGAAGCTTTCAGTATTATTATAACGTTTAAAATTAGTCCATTGAAAAACAATAGTATCTCCTAATGCTTCCCATCTAATTTCTGTTGAAGTTCCTACTTTATCAAGATCTGCATTAAATGGGCAAATACTAATGCCCGAACCTGTAGTTGAATTAATTGCATTATAAGAAGTAGTTGATGGAGCAGAACCTCCTAAATTTAATAATCCATTCGAAGTAACATAAGCTGTTGTGTAAGATGTTCCTGCAAATATAAATGAAGGAATTGTAATGGCTGAAGAAGTCCAACTATCGAGAGATGTTGAACCAGATACAATCTGAGTTCCTCCGGTAATAGGAGTATAAACCCCATTACTGGAAGAAAACGAATAGGTAGATGCTCCTTGTCCCCATAATATACTGCTGAAGACAATCGCAGCTAAAAACATGAATAGTTTTCTCATACGTTTAAATTTAGGATTAATAAATAAGTATGTATTGTATTAGTATTTAATGTATTATCTTTATCTACCATAAACTTAAATTATGAATTCACATATAACTCAATTTCCTTTAACACTTTCATGCAATGGTCAAAATCTAAATCGTTTTATGTATATGCATTATGCAATAATACTGATGATCAGATACTTGAATAATCTTATGTGGATTCTTTAACTGTGTTCGAAATTAGGAGATTTAGTAATCCATGCTAAAGATCTAAAAACGATTCAAATGTAAATACCTGGAAACGTGATTACTAAAAATAGTTAAAGATGGTGTAAATATTTTGTAATTTTACGTTAATTAATACAAAATACTGTATAACAAAATATTGAATAGAATCAAAGATACTAAACCATAACAAAAGCACACTGAGAAACACTAAAAACAAAATAAAAATACTTAAATATCAATTTTTTGAAATAAAAATGCCTTCGAAAAAAGCCAAAATAGCACCATTTAGCTATCAATCAGCCTCTTCGAAGGCAGTAAAAAATATGTTAAATATAAATTTTATTTATAAACTTTAATTTCCACCTCACCATTTAACACCATTAAGCCATTAAAAGCAAGTGCTTGCATTTCATCTTCGCCTGGATAAACATGAACCGGGGCAAGATGTTGCACTCTTTCAATTACCGCATTTACAAACGGTTTTCCATAAGCAATGCCTCCTGTAAGTAAAATTGCATCCACATTCCCGTTTAATACAGTTGACATAGCTCCGATTTCTTTTGAAACCTGATAAGCCATAGCATCCTGAATCAAGCGTGCTTTATCATCGCCTGAATCAGCAGCCTTTTCAACAACATACGCATCATTAGTTCCCATATACGCTACATAACCACCCTGGCCACAAATCATTTTTTTGATATCGTCATGAGTATATTTTCCGCTGAAACAAAGCTTTGCCAATGCACCAACAGGCAACGTTCCTGATCTTTCTGGCGAAAACGGGCCTTCGCCATCGAGAGCTTGGTTTACGTCTACAACGCGTCCTTCTCTGTGAGCACCCACACTAATCCCACCTCCAAGATGGGCAACTATCAAATTCAACTCTTCATAGGTTTTATTCTGTGATTTAGCATGTGTACGAGCAATTGCTTTCTGATTTAATGCATGAAAAATAGAAACTCTTTCAAACAAGGGATGCCCTGAAATGCGTGCAATATCATCCAATTCATCTACTACAACAGGGTCTGCAATAAACGCTTTTGCTGTACCAATTGTTTTTGCAAGATCATGTGCAATTAACCCACCCAAATTACTTGCATGTTGCCCCAATATACCTACTTTCAGATCCTGAATTAAAGCCTCATTTACTTCATAAACTCCCGAAGGAATTGGTTTAACCAAACCACCTCTGCCTACGATAGCTTCAATTGAACCTATTTCAATTCCTGCATTTTTAAGCTCGCCCAGAATAATATTTTTACGGAATTCATACTGATCCGTAATTTTCACAAACTGTGCAATTTCCTCTGCTGCATGTTTAATGTTTTTGAGGAAGATCTGTTTTGACCCTTCGTAAACCGCAATTTTTGTTGAGGTTGAGCCTGGGTTAATCGCTAAAATCTTTTTCATATCTCTGTATTATTATTTTAAACTTAACTAAACCGATATTTAAAAAGCCAAAAGTATAAACTTCTGACTTTTTAAATAATAAACATTACAAAATATTTAATTGCAACTACTCTTAATTCTATTTTGCAGTCAATGCAGCCAAAGCTATTGAATACAATTTTGTTTTTGCACTATCTCCTCTTGAAGATAAAATTGCCGGAACTTTCGCACCAACTACAATCGCACCTAATTCACCACCACATAATTTTGTGTGCGACTTATAAAAGACATTACCGCTTTCTATGTTTGGAAAGAGTAAACAATCTGCATCACCAGCTACTTCTCCACCCAATTTTTTAATTTCAGCCGATTCTTTATCAATTGCCACATCTAAAGCCAAGGGGCCATCAATGTAAGCACCTTTAATCTGCCCTCGATCAGCCATTTTTGAAATTATGGCAGCATCAACACATGCCTGCATACTTGCTGACATTTGTTCTGTAGCCGCAAGAAGCGCAACTTTTGGTTTATCAATACCCAACGCTTTTGCCGTTCTGATCAGATAATTGGTGATGGTTATTTTCTGTTTTAAATCCGGATTTGGAATAATTGCAACATCCCCTACAATCAATAATTTATAATAGCTTGGATTTTCAGCAACCGTAATATGAGTAAGAATAGCATTGGGTTCCATTAAACCATTTTCTTTATTCAGAATTGCTCTCATATACTTATCTGTGCTAACAAGACCTTTCATTAACAGGTTTCCTTTACCCTCATTTATAAGCTTAACTGCTAAAAATGCTGCTTTCATTTCATCTGCTTCCTGAACAATCTGAAATTTGTTCACATCAATATTTTCTTCGGCACAAACCTTACGAATTGTTGCTTCGTCACCAACCAACGTAGCTTCAACAATACCCATATCTACCGCATGACTAACTGCATCAAGAGTATGAGAATCATTTGCATATGCAGCAATTAAGCGTTTTTTCTCTTTCGCCCTCAGGGCATCAAACATTTGATCTAGTTTTGTGATCACCATTTCTTATTATATTTTTTATGTTGACGTTAAATCTGCTCTCTTAATATGCTATGATTAAGCATTTTAATACCTAAAATTCCGGCATCAAAGGTAGTGATTATTTTCGAATAACAAAGAGGCAATCTCTCATTTCAGAAACTGCCTCTATATATTGAAAATGAACTAATTACACTATCTAAATCTTTACTTAACTAAAATTAGTTTAGTTGTCAATGAATTGCTCTTTGTTTGTAATTTACAGAAGTAAACACCTTTGGGCAAATATTGCGGGGTAAACATAATTGTATGATCTCCTTCTTCCAGATAAGAATCATTCAGAGTCATTAATTCCTTACCTGTTAAATCGTAAACTTTTATACTTACGTTACCATCTTCCGGGACTTGGAAATTAATCTGTGTTGAGTTATTAAAAGGATTAGGATATGCATCTAATGTTAATGCTTCTTTATGAATAATAGGATTTACCCCAATCCCTGATTCAATAAATTTGGCATTTTTTACTGAAATCGAGAAATTTTGATACGTTGAATAATCACCACGTTTTGTAAAAGTAACTGCAGTTACATCACTCGGATCAAAGTTATACAAGCCTTGGTAGTTTGTTAGTTGGCTAAACGGAATAGTATAAACGGTAGGTTGATTGGTAAGATTTATCGTTGTTCGATATTGCTGCGACCAATTATAAATACTTTTTTTACTGATAACCAGATCAAAACTTCCGGTACCGCTTGCTGTAAATTCAATAGATCCGTAAGCTGAAAGGTTAACCGGAATGTTTGCTACTTTGAGGCTTCTGAAAAGCGAAGCATACGTTTTAACGGTTCCGCTGAATGTTGCGTCACGTTCTAAATTCAATTCATTACTCGCTGAAGAGGTTGTTTGTTCAAATGTTTCAAAACTTGATTGTGTTGCACCCGTTATATCATAATCTGTTCCCCATGGACCATCTGCATAATAGAGCACATCCATTCCGCCACTGGCATCATTTAAAATTGAAAAACCTGCATCAAAAATGTAATTGGTATTTAATTCCACCTGTAATGACGGATCCGGAGTAATGTTGATTACCGTATCAAAATGGATTCTTGCACCATCTTCAATTTTTGATTTCGATCCAAATAAATACATCGAGGTAGCTTGTGCTGAATTGGAGATATTGAAATGAAGTTTACCATTATTATAATATCCACTTTTTACATACGTTAACGGGATTGCTGCCGGAAATTTATTGATATACTGAACATTATATTGCTGTTGGATTGAAGTTAAAATCGCATTTACCATGTTTATTGTATAAGCTTCAGAAACAGACCACACTTGAAAATTGAGTACCGGCTGATTTCCAAGAGGAGCATATTGTTCATTATTCCATTTATTATCAACAACATAACCTTCTATGGTTTTATATGCTACAAAACTAACTGCATAGTCAACGGTTCCGTTGTTTTGAACTAAATGAGAAAGAATAAATGGGTTTCCCTGAATCATTACATGAGCATTCTTTTCAAGAACAGCACCATTTAAACGATCGCAAATCACTTTGGTATGATTATAAACTGAGCCAGGATTAGTTGCAACGGCAAAGATTACAGCCTTACGATTATTTAAGGAATTAAAATAGTCAACAGAGAAAACCTCAATTGCATTTGTTACACCAATCAGATCAACAGGAGTTGTGATAAAAGCGGAGGATGATTCAGGACCAGTTTGTGGAATAAAATTGATAAGTTCGGTGTTTTTTGCTCCACCTGCCTTTGTGATAGGCACCAGGTTATTTAATACATCTTCACGAACAAATGGAACGAGGCTGTTACTACTTTCGTAATTGACTTGCTTTTCTGTTAATCGTTTAAAATTCCGTTTTGCAAGTAAACTGGCAAGATTTCCATTGCTTTCCAAACCTCCATTATTTCCACCAGAAGAATTTGTAGCTGTTACCCCGGCAAAGGCTTGATTGTTAAGTAAATTATCATCTACTTGTGAATGTCCGAGCAATTTTACCTGATTATCACCCGATGCTGTAACAATTGCAGTAATTGTCAATATGGCACTATCCATCGGTAATAACTGAGGTATCGTCCAAATTCCTGTTACATTATTATATGTTCCTATCGTAGATGTGCTTGATATGTATGTAAAAACAGAAGGGAGTGTATCCAGAATTGAAACATTTGTTGTTGGATAAACTGAGCTGAAATTCTTTGAATGGATCGTAAATATTACTGTATCATTTATATTAATTGACGGTTTATCTACAATCTTCGAAACACCTACATCAACCGGACATCTTGGTGAAGACGTACTTACAGTAATTGATTTCCCGTTCAAGTTCCAGATTACGGAGCTTCCTGTAAGCAGATAGTTAAACGCATTATGATGAATTCCTGCTAAAAATATCGTGGGTTGTCCCTGGCTTGCAGGTCCGGGTACGAATTCATTACTCAACCCGATTGGAATTACAACTGAATTAGCATTAGGATTTTCATAACCCATAACTGCTGTCAGAGTTCCATTTGTATTTTCATATACGCAGTCCAGAAAAGGAGTTATGCTATCTGGAAGTGTATTTGCGTAGACAACAGGGCTGAATTCAGATGTATTTTGATTCAGAGTAGCTGTTGAAGTAATTATTGTTCCGACCTGTAAACTTGAAGGACGAGCAAACTGAAACGAGAAGCGGGTAGTAGAGTCTTTCCCCTGACTTATACCATTTATCGGAACAGGCCCATAGCTACCCCATGAATTATCATTATCGTTAACAGAACCTTCAGTAGCCGCAAAAAGGTACGTTTTCCCCTGTGGATAGAGTTTAGAGGTAATTGTATCACCAATAAAAAACTCTACCAAACTACCAGGTCGTGCAAACCCTTTAATTACAACTGTATTTTGATAAAGATCAACTTTTTCAATGACAGGATAATTGATAAGTTCATTTCCTCCAGCATCAAAATCGCTGGTATCATTAATCGTGTAAAATGGATAACTTCCTCTTTTTGCATTTTGAGATGCATTTATTAAGTCAATTCCTAATTGCCGGGTAGGAAGTAAGCCGGATGTCATATAATTGCTTCCATTTTCGAATATCGAATTTTGAGAAATTGTATTCTGCAAACTACCGGAAGTGATTATAATACCTGCACCCCGGTTATTGTTCATAATATTCTTCGTAAAGAGAGATCCTGTACCATATACTCTGATGCCACTGTTTTCATTGTCCTGAAAACCATTGCTGCGAATTGTATTATTTACAACCAGGTGGTTTCCTCCCGTTAAATACAAATCAAGGCCCTGGCCACCATTGTTATAAATCAGATTTCTTTTAACAGTAGCGTTTACTGATGAATACGCAATATCTATTCCATCACAAAAAGTCTGATTAAAGGCATTTTCCATCACTTCATTTCCTTCAATCAACCAATAATCAGATCCTTGATAAAGATACAAACCCATTGATTTCGACCACGTAACAATATTATTTCTGATAATACCTGAATCGGCATAGTAGCTTACAACATTAGCCGTTCCAGTTAAAAACGCTGAATCAGGTTTTACTATAACATCTGCAAACGTTCCCAACACATTGTTTTCAATTAATACTTGTTTTACACCTCCGCCATTAATTACAATGTTCCCCTGATCAATCGGAACTGCATTTGTTACTCCAAAACCATAAATTGAAAATCCTTTAATTACTACTCCGGAAGCTCTGATATAAAACCCCCATTTCAAACCACTATAATCCACAATTTCTATTTCTGGTCCGTCAATCCTCGAAAAAGGTAATTGTTCTACACCAACCTCTCCCCCGCTTCCCAACATCACAGGATTCGTATTTCCGGTAAATAAAGATTGTGAAGATCCGTCGATTACGAGTCCGGATTTGGTAATAACAGGTAATTCGGGGGACAATATTTTGATTGTAAAAACCCCTCTGATAGAGTTATATCCAGGATCGGTTACAGGAATATTAAACCAAATAGTATCTATTCCGGATGTAGCATTAGCCTGAGTAATAGCATCTCTAAGAGACCCTGTACCAGCATTTTGCGTATTTGAAACAAATATTTTCCCTGCAAAAACGCTCTGCATTATAAAAAAGAATGCAATGAGCAAGTATATGAATTTCATTTTCATGGCGGATTATATTTACTATTTAAAACTACAAAGATAATACCAAAAAAACATTTTGCGTATTTACACCCAAATAATCAATATATCCAAAACATTTTTTAGATTGAGTACAACCATATTCCTTGAAATGTATGTTGCATGCATTTTTCTAAACAAAAGAACAAAGCATACTACATTTCACTTGGAATAAGCGTTTATCTGTAATATTCAAGCATTAGAGAGATCGCACGACGACAAACAGGACAAAATTGGTTGTAATGAACTGACTTCATTGTACAATCAATCATAGGGCGGTAAACTCCTTTCTCAACATAACCACCTCCTTCGTAAACACCTACAACTGTTTCATTTTCTTTTGACACCAAGGTTGGGACAGAGAGATCTGCTTTCAACATATTTTTCCATTTCTTTTCAAATGCAACAAGTGTTGTAAGATTTGGCTCCCATGGTTCTATGGTTGGTTTATAAAAGTTTTCCACAGATACTTGTGAGGTATAATATTCATCCCCAAGTCCGGCAAGCTGGTGTCCGAATTCATGAGTTACCAGAAAATTGGCATTAGTATTCCCTGCCGCTACTGTACTATAAAAATTATAAATTCCACCTCCGCCATATTTATCTGTATTACAAACAATAATAATCTGATCATACGGAATTCCTGCAGCAACGTCACGAAGCAATTTATGGCTTAAGGTCATCAGATATCTATCTGAATTAATGGTATTGAAAGATGTTTCAACAAGCGTTTTTCGAACAATCTTATTCTCAGGATCTGTAATCCCCGACTCTTGGGAAAATGCAATTAAACCATTGATATTTATTGCTTGTTTATACGCATCAAAGGGTGCGCAATCAAGAATATAATCCGAAATTGCAGCAAAGTCTTTCAGCATTTTCCCTTTTTCTGCTTCAGTGTAGCCATCCGGAATTAAAAGAATATCAAGAGCCTTATGAATATCAGCATTCCCTTGTATTTTTGTAATAACATATCTGGGTTTTTGAACAATCTTATACTGCTTTGATGCAGGATTAAATTTCATTTGCTCAACCTTAAAAAAGACATCCAGGCTATCGCGGCTGTAAAACTCTATTCTTATTTCATTTTTCGGAAACGGAATCAGCACTGATTCCTGAAAATTCCCACATGCCTGATGTGCAGGTTCTGTTGTTCTCCATTCAGCAAACAAAGACGAAAATCCTCGTGAATAAATTAGCTGATTACTCTTTTCATCAAATACCTTCACCATGAATTCGCCGTAGTAAAATGTGTCAATCAGATTAATTAAGCTACCAGCCCACTGCCCTTCTTTAATATACTCATCGAGCGTAAAATATTCATGCTCATAATTGCCCGAATGAAAAAAATCTATTCGTAAAGTTTTGTCTTCAAAATGGCTATTAAATTGTATCTGTGCAGAAAGCGACAGATAGAAAAATACAAAGAACGAGATAATTGCAATTGTTTTTTTCATGGTACAAATCATATTTCTGGTTGCGAAATTAACATTAAGCTTTACGAAAATGTTGTTGTTGTCTATTTTTTTTAACTTTGCACTCTCAATGCTGATGGAAAATATGAAGTATTACATTCCATTTTCGCCAAAGCAAAGGTATTTAAACCTTAAAGAACGAGATAAATTCCACTGTCAAGCTGGAAATTAGTCTTTATTCATATTCTGATTTCCGCAAACAGCATATAAATTGGGTTCCCTCAGCAAAATTTTATTTATCTCAAAAACATTTATACCATGGAATTACCCTTCGCAGAATCATATAAAATAAAAATGGTTGAACCTTTGCGCAGAAGTAGTCGCGAAGAACGTGAAATTTGGATTAAGCAGGCAAAATATAATCTTTTTAATCTTAAAAGTGATCAGGTATTTATTGATTTACTTACCGACTCTGGTACCGGAGCTATGAGTGACCGTCAATGGAGTGCACTTATGCTTGGTGATGAGAGTTATGCAGGAGCATCTTCATATTTTAATATGAAAAATGCCATCAAAAATATCTTGGGCTTCGATTTCTTTTTACCTACACATCAGGGTCGTGCTGCTGAAAATGTTCTTTTCTCTGTCCTTGTGAAAGAAGGGGATTATATTCCCGGAAATTCACATTTCGATACAACTAAAGGTCATATTGAATTCCGTAAGGCTCACGCGGTTGACTGCACCGTTGATGAAGCAGCTATTACCGATTTGATACTTCCCTTCAAAGGAAACGTTGATCCGGCTAAACTCGAAAAAGCTGTGGCCGAACATTGTGATAAAGTTCCTTTTATCATTATTACGGTTACCAATAACACTGCCGGTGGACAGCCTGTATCAATGGAAAATCTGAAACAAGTTCGTGCTATTGCCAACAAGTATAACAAAATGGTAATCTTTGATTCTGCACGTTTTGCCGAAAATGCTTACTTTATCAAAACCCGTGAAAAAGGATATGAAAACAAAAGCATTAAAGAAATTGTAGCCGAAATGTTCTCGTATGCGGATGCAATGACTATGAGTTCTAAAAAAGATGCGATCGTAAACATGGGTGGTTTTATAGCCATGCGCAGCGAAGATCTTTTCCGCAAAGCAAGTGTATTCAATATTATGTTCGAAGGATATATTACTTACGGAGGTATGTCGGGTCGTGATATGAATGCACTGGCAGTTGGTTTAGATGAAGGCACTGAATTTGAATATCTGGAAACACGCATTAAACAGGTTGAATATTTAGGTAATAAGCTGGAAGCTTATGGAATTCCATTCCAAAAACCGGCTGGTGGTCATGCTATCTTTTTAGATGCAAATAAAATATTGCCGAATGTTCCAAAAGAAGAGTTCCGTGCTCAAACTCTAGGAGTAGAACTTTATGTTGAAGGAGGGATTCGTGGCGTAGAAATCGGCGCAATTCTTGCCGACCGTGATCCGGAAACCCGTGAAAACCGTTACCCGAAACTGGAGCTTCTCCGTCTGGCAATCCCACGTCGTGTTTACACAAACAATCACATGGATGTTATTGCTGCTGCATTGAAAAATGTATTTGACCGTCGTAATGAAATTACCCGCGGTTATAAAATCACCTATGAAGCACCAATCATGCGCCATTTCACGGTGGAACTTGACAAAGCATAATCTCTTTATCATCAATAACGTAAAGGCCTCCCATAAGAAAGGAGGCCTTCTTATTTTTCTTAAAATCCACTAGAATTGCCTCTTCTCATTCGCGCAATACAATCCGAAAGCTTCAAAGAGCCTCTGCAAGTTTATGCAATAAGACCCTGAAACTTCAAGGTGTTGTAGCGTCACTCTCTATAACGTTGTAGCGTCACCCACTACAACGTTGTAGCGTCACCCACTATAACGTTATAGCGTCACCCGCTACAACGTTATAGCGTTTGGGCTGTTTTAGTCCTCGAATAAACTGAAATAAAATAGGGTAAAATAGTTTGATTTTTTAAATTTGTAAATAATGACAATAGAAAAAGAGTTTTGTTAAGACTGAAGAAGCATCTTTCAATCTCTTTAATTCCTTCAGTCAATAAATTTATACACGTAATTATAAAAAAGCAAACCCTGTAAAATGTGGGTACATCTTACAGGGCTACTTCCCTTCAATCCTCCTCTTTCCCGAATAATCATCTCCCCCATGATACCGGAAAACAGGAAACATTATTAAACCTATAATCACAGCAAATATAGATACTAAAAAATCCAAAAACAAATAAAACACACAGGAAGAATAAAAAAATAATCCTTTGAAATTACTATTTTGCCTAAGTAAAACCTTTAGAAAACAGAAACCTGCCAACCTTTTATTGTTGTTTTTAGTACTTAATATCTGAAAAGACTGGCTATTTTTTTAACAAAACAACTTTAACATTATACTTGCTCCGTTTTAAAAAACTACTACATTTACACCCGCAAAAACTCAAACTTTGCCTATGGAGAAATAAAAATCTAAAAAAATATATAAATAGCGTTTGCTATTATTCTTACCCTTAAAAACTGGCACTTTTTACGTAACGAGAATAATAAGTAAAAACGCTCACGCTACGGCGTGGGCTTTACTTATTTGTTACGTGGGTATGCCAGTACCTTAGGGGTAAATACAGTAAAAGTCACACGCCTTTTTTATTGGCAGGTGGCACATATCCCGACTATTCATTTTAAATATGTATATAATGAAACGCCTTATTGATTATTGTAGTCCGCCACTGCTGGAATTGCCGCCACTGCGTACTTTCCAAAATACAGTTACATACTTTGCAAGAGTCTTTT